>ERZ772885.2057-NODE-2057-length-10826-cov-4.115031_pt1 | contig 10826 bp, 9 predicted proteins | sample MGYA00580580_ERZ772885 | MGnify/ENA primary metagenome ERZ772885 (study PRJEB29015, sample SAMEA2737673) | human gut metagenome | biome: human gut; feature: human-associated habitat; material: faeces | place: China | collected 2012 ...
GAGTTCCGGAGACAGAATCCGGCGGACGTATCCATACCTCCACCTGTACCGTGGCGATCATGCCGGAGGCAGAGGAAATTGATTTCCACCTGGATATGAACGACTGCAAATTCGATGTGTTCCGTGCATCAGGTAATGGTGGACAGTGTGTCAACACCACAGATTCTGCGGTACGTCTGACACATATCCCGACAGGAATCGTAATTTCCTGTCAGGATGAAAAATCACAGCTTAAAAATAAGGATAAGGCGCTGAAGGTTCTGCGTTCCCGTCTGTATGAGATGGAACTTGCGAAGCAGCATGATGCAGAGGCAGAAGCAAGAAGAAGCCAGATCGGTACCGGAGACCGCTCTGAGAAGATCCGTACCTACAATTTTCCGCAGGGACGTGTGACGGATCATCGTATCAAACTGACACTGCACCGTCTGGATGCGATTCTCGGCGGAGATCTGGATGAGATACTCGACAGTCTGATCGCAGCGGATCAGGCAGCAAAACTCAGTACTTTAAATGAAGAACAGTAAAAGAATGTAATATGTATGCGTAAATGATGTGGGAAAATATTTACACTATGTAACAGGAGGGAATTTACATGAAAAAAACAGCATTGGTAATCATGGCAGCAGGAATCGGAAGTCGCTTCGGAAAGGGCATCAAGCAGCTTGCACCGGTAGGACCGAATGGTGAGATCATTATGGATTATTCCATTCATGATGCTCTGGAGGCAGGGTTTAATAAAGTTGTATTTATCATTCGTAAAGATCTGGAAGAGGAGTTCCGCCGTGTAATCGGGGAGAGGATCGAAAAGATCACGGAGGTAGAATATGCATTTCAGGCGTTGGAAGATCTTCCGGCTGGATTTGAGAAACCGGCAGACCGTACCAAACCGTGGGGAACCGGTCAGGCTGTACTTGCAGCAAAAGCTGTTCTGAATGAGCCTTTTATGGTAATTAATGCGGATGATTATTATGGTAAGGAAGCCTATGTGAAAGTCCATGATTATCTGATCCAGGAACAGCCGGACGATGGAATTCTCCATATCTGTATGGCTGGCTTCCGTCTTGGAAATACTCTGAGTGACAATGGAAGTGTTACCAGAGGAGTATGCCATATTGAAGAGGGCGCGCTGACAGGTGTTACGGAGACACACAATATTTTTAAGACAGCAGACGGTGCGGAAGCACGTAATGATGATAAAGTCGAGAAACTGGATGTGAAGAGCCTTGTTTCCATGAATATGTGGGGGCTGACACCGGTATTTATGGATACACTGGAAAAGGGATTTGTAGATTTTCTTTCTGAGATCAAAGAGGGGGATATTAAGAAAGAGTATCTTCTTCCGGAGATGATTGACCGTCTGATCAAAGAAGGCAAAGCAAAAGTAGATGTTCTTGAGACAAAAGATACCTGGTTTGGTGTAACATATCAGGAAGATAAAGCGGCTGTTACAGAGGCATTTGCGAATCTTGTAAAATCAGGAGTATATCCTTCAAATCTTTATAAATAATCAATGTGATCAATCATGTGCAGAAGGGTGCACAGTAAGGAGTTAAAAATGGGTAAATATTTTGGAACAGATGGTTTTCGTGGAGAAGCAAACATTCAGCTGACAGTAGATCATGCATTTAAAGTGGGCAGATATGTGGGATGGTATTATGGCCGTGATCATAAAGCCAAAATCGTCATCGGTAAAGATACAAGACGCAGCAGTTATATGTTTGAGTATGCACTGGTTGCCGGCCTGACTGCATCAGGTGCAGATGCATATCTGCTTCATGTAACGACTACACCGAGTGTTTCCTATGCAGTACGTACAGAGGATTTTGACTGTGGAATCATGATCTCTGCAAGTCACAATCCATTCTACGATAATGGAATCAAACTTCTGAACGGAAACGGACAGAAGATTGAAGCTGAAGTTGAGGCAAGAATCGAAGCATATCTGGATGGCAAGATTGAAGAACTTCCATATGCAACAAGAGAAGATATTGGACGTACCGTAGATTTTGCTTCCGGACGCAATCGTTATATTGGATACCTGATCTCCATTCCGTGCCGCGATTTCAAAAATATCAAAGTTGGTCTGGACTGCTCCAATGGAAGTTCTTCTGCGATCGCAAAGAGTGTTTTTGACGCTCTGCGTGCAAAAACTTACGTCATTAACAATGATCCGGATGGAACAAACATCAACAGAGCATGTGGATCCACGCATATTGAAGTACTTCAGAAATATGTGGTGGATAACGGACTGGATATTGGTTTTGCATATGATGGAGATGCCGACCGTTGCATTGCAGTAGACCATAAGGGAAATATCATCGATGGAGACAAGATTCTGTATGTCTGCGGTAAATTCCTGAAATCTCAGGGAAAACTGAATGGAAATACCGTAGTTACAACTGTTATGTCAAATATGGGACTTTACAAGGCATTTGAGGCAGAAGGCATCAACTATGAACAGACGGCAGTTGGTGATAAATATGTTGCCGAAAATATGCTTGAGAATAACTACAGTATTGGTGGAGAACAGTCCGGACATGTTATTTTCAGTCGCTATGCAGCCACCGGGGATGGAATCCTGACTTCTCTTATGATCATGGAAGCTTGTGTGGAGCAGAAGGCAACGCTCTGTGATCTGGCAAAAGAAATGAAGGTTTATCCGCAGATTCTCCGCAATGTTCGTGTTGCAGACAAGAAGACTGCAAGAGAAAATCCGAAGGTTGTTGAAGCGGTAGAGGCTGCTGCAAGAGCACTCAGCACAGATGGACGTATTCTTGTAAGAGAAAGTGGTACAGAGCCGCTGATTCGTGTCATGGTAGAGGCCGGAACAGAGGAAATCTGTGCAGAACACGTAAATAACGTTGTTCGTGTAATGGAAGAAGAAGGACTCGTAGTAGAATAGGATATCAATGAAAAATAAAAGAATCGTATGGATGCTGACAGCCGGACTGACATTTGGAATGCTGACCGGCTGTGGAGGGGAAGAAAAGAAAACTTATGACCAGGCCTGTGCAGATCTTGCACAGGGCAGTTATGATTATGCCCTTCAGGGGTATCAGTCATCGATCACTGCCGGATATAAAACAGCAGAGGCATATCGTGGGGCCGGAATCGCAAATATTCATCTTGGAAATTATCAGGATGCCATTGACAGCCTGACCAATGGTCTGAACGATGAAAAAGCAGGAAAAGCACTTAAGAAAGATATGCTTGCTTATAGAGCAACCGCAGAATTAAAATCCGGACTGAATGATGCTGCGATGGCGGATTGTCAGACACTGGCTGAAAGCTACAGCATGGATGCGGAGACTTATTATCTGACAGGATGTGTGGCACTGGCAATGGATTCTTATGATGAGGCTTCTTCAAACTTTACGGAAGCCTATGGAGAAGATGCCACTTATGACAGAGCAATCCAGATCTATGAGGCATATCTGGAAAAAGATATGGAAGCGGATGGTACACGATATCTTGAAGCAGCGTTGAAGACGGAAGCGAAAAATGCAGAGGATTACTGTAACAGAGGCAAAGTCTATTACTACATGGAAGATTATTCCAATGCACAGAAGGAACTTACGGAGGCTGTGAATCAGAAGAGTACAGAAGGAATGCTTCTTCTGGGGATGGTCTACCGCGCACAGGGAGATACTTCCAATGCCAGAAGTATGTACCAGCAGTATGTGTCAGCGGATGACAGTGAGCCGGCCAAAGGTTACAATGGTCTGGCACTTTGTGATATGGACGATGGCTCTTATGACAGTGCACTGGAAAATATCAGCAAGGGGCTGGAAGATGCATCTACAGAAGAAATGCAGGATCTGTTGTTCAATGAGATTGTGGTATATGAGAAAAAGCTGGATTTTGCAACTGCTCTGAGCAAAATGCAGGAATATATCAAGATGTTCCCGGATGACGAAAATGCAGCGAAGGAACTGACCTTCCTGCAGTCACGTAATGGTGAACTGAGTAATGATACAGCTTCTGATACAACGGAGAATACCGATGCAGAGGCGGCTTCCGATGCAGGGGATACTACAGATACTTCTGATGGCTCTGATGAATCTGGTGAAGAGGAGTACTGATCTATGCAGTTTTATGATTTCAAGGAAATTGAAGAGCGTGTCATCCTGATCGGTGTACAGACAGAACAGGACGAGGATGTTGCTGCATCGCTTGACGAACTGGAAGAACTGGCGGCCACTGCAGGCGCTGTAACCGTTGGGAAAGTGATCCAGAACCGTGAAGCAGTACACCCTGGAACTTATATCGGCAAAGGCAAGATAGAAGAGGTTGCGGCACTTCTGGCAGCTTATGATGCCAATGGAGTAATCTGCGATGATGAGCTTTCACCGGCACAGATGAATAATCTGGAGAGAGAACTGGACTGCAAGGTTATGGATCGAACACTTCTGATCCTGGATATCTTTGCCGGCCGTGCGATCACAAGTGAAGGTAAGATTCAGGTAGAACTGGCGCAGCTTCGTTACCGGTCGGCGCGTCTGGTCGGACTGCGCGAATCTCTTTCCAGACTTGGCGGTGGTATCGGAACAAGAGGACCGGGTGAGAAAAAACTGGAAACAGACAGACGTCTGATCCGTACCAGAATATCTGCTCTGAAAGCAGAACTTGCGCAGGTAGAGAAACACCGTGAACTGATCAGAGGCAAGAGAACCAGAGGAAATCTGAAGACAGCGGCGATCGTAGGCTATACAAATGCAGGAAAATCAACGCTTTTGAATACACTGACAGGAGCCGGCATTCTGGCAGAAGATAAGCTGTTCGCAACATTGGATCCGACGACGCGTGTATTGGAACTCAAAGATGGGCAGCAGATCCTTCTGACAGATACTGTAGGATTTATCCGCAAGCTGCCACATCATCTGGTAGAAGCGTTTAAAAGTACGCTGGAAGAGGCTAAGTATGCAGATTATATCATTCATGTGGTAGATGCTTCCAATCCGCAGGCAGAGCTTCAGATGCATACGGTGTATGAGACACTTCGGGAGCTGGGAGCGACGGGTAAAAAGATCATTACACTCCTGAATAAGCAGGATCAGGTGCAGGGAGAAGCGCTTCGGGATTTTCGGGCGGATTATACAGTCAAATGTTCTGCCCGTACCGGAGAGGGCCTGGAGGAACTTAAAGATGTTCTGGTAAAACTCCTCGCAGAGAGCCAGATTTATCTGGAAGAATTATATACTTACAAAGAGGCTGGTAAGATTCAGATCATCCGGGAGTACGGGAGTCTGCTTTCAGAAGAATATCGGGAAGATGGAATTTTTGTAAAGGCGAGAGTACCTGCAGAAATCTTTGTTTCAGTAATGCCAAAGTCCCATAAATAAAGGAAAAATGTGAATATTGGACAACACCATATAGTTGTGCGCTTGCATTATTGGCACAATATATGGTGTTTTTGTCTATTGACGTATAGATAAGAGTCTGCTACAATAGGTTCTACACGGTTGCTGTGAACGGAGAAAACAGCAATCTGCAGCATGTAATTCACGGTATGAATATGACCGTATATAATACAGGTGCAAGCAGTAGAGGGAGGAATGTATAACATGTTTCAGGTAGTAAAACGTGATGGTGAAATTGCTGAATTTCAGATGGCAAAGATTACATCAGCTATTGATAAAGCATTTGATGCAAAAGAAAAAAACTACAGTAAAGATATGATCGACCTTTTGGCCCTTCGTGTTACTGCAGATTTCCAGAATAAGATCCAGGATGGGAAGGTAACCGTAGAAGATATTCAGGACAGTGTGGAGAATGTTCTGATCCAGGCCGGATACAGTGATGTTGCCAAGGCATATATCCTTTATCGTAAACAGAGAGAAAAGATACGTAATATGAAATCCACAATTTTGGATTACAAAGAGATCGTGGACAGTTATGTAAAAGTTGAGGACTGGCGAGTAAAAGAGAACTCCACTGTCACATATTCAGTAGGTGGTCTGATCTTGAGTAATTCCGGTGCAGTTACAGCCAATTACTGGTTATCCGAAATCTATGACAATGAAATCGCAGATGCGCACAGAAATGCGGATATCCATATTCATGATCTGTCCATGCTGACCGGTTACTGTGCAGGATGGTCATTGAAACAGCTTATCAAAGAAGGGCTGGGTGGCATCGAAGGTAAGATTACATCCGCACCGGCAAAGCACCTGAGTGTCCTTTGTAATCAGATGGTGAATTTCCTTGGAATCATGCAGAATGAATGGGCTGGTGCGCAGGCATTTTCTTCTTTTGATACGTATCTGGCACCTTTTGTCAAGGTGGACAACCTGAGTTATCCGGAAGTTAAGAAATGTATTGAATCTTTCATTTATGGCGTGAATACACCAAGCCGTTGGGGAACACAGGCACCGTTTTCCAATATCACACTGGACTGGACGGTTCCGGATGATCTTGCAGAGCTTCCTGCGATCGTTGGCGGCAAAGATATGGATTTCAAATACAAAGACTGCAAAAAAGAAATGGACATGGTCAATAAGGCTTTTATTGAGACGATGATCGAGGGAGATGCCAATGGACGTGGGTTCCAGTATCCAATCCCGACATATTCTATCACAAAAGAGTTCGACTGGTCCGATACAGAGAACAATCGTCTGCTGTTTGAGATGACTTCCAAATATGGAACTCCATATTTTTCAAATTATATCAACAGTGATATGAAACCAAGTGATATTCGAAGCATGTGCTGCCGTCTGCGTCTGGATCTTCGTGAACTGCGTAAGAAGAGTGGCGGATTCTTCGGATCCGGTGAAAGTACCGGTTCGGTAGGTGTTGTTACGATCAACATGCCACGTATCGCATATCAGTCCAAGACACCGGAAGAATTCTACAGAAGACTGGATCGTCTGATGGATATTTCTGCAAGATCACTGCATATCAAGAGAGAGGTTATTACAAAACTTCTGAATGAAGGTCTTTATCCGTACACGAAGAGATACCTTGGAAGCTTTGACAATCATTTTTCGACCATTGGTCTGGTAGGCATGAATGAAGCCGGTCTGAATGCGAAATGGCTTGGCTGTGACATGAGCGATCCGCGTACACAGAAATTTACAAAAGAGGTTCTTACACACATGCGCAACCGTCTTTCTGATTATCAGGAAGAATATCCGGGCGAACTGTTTAATCTGGAGGCGACTCCGGCAGAATCTACGGCATATCGTCTTGCAAAACATGACCGTAAGCGCTGGCCGGATATCCGTACAGCCGGAAGCAAAGGAGATACTCCGTATTATACCAACAGTTCCCATCTGCCGGTAGAATACAGCTCAGATATTTTTGATGCACTGGATATTCAGGATGAACTGCAGACTCTTTATACATCTGGTACCGTATTCCATGCATTCCTCGGTGAAAAACTTCCGGACTGGAAGGCTGCTGCATCTCTGGTACGCAAGATTGCCGAGAACTATAAACTTCCATACTATACGATTTCACCTACTTACTCCGTATGTAAGGAACATGGATATTTAAGTGGTGAGCACTTTACCTGTCCGAAATGTGGAAAGAAAGCAGAGGTTTACAGTCGAATTACCGGATATTACCGTCCGGTACAGAACTGGAATGATGGAAAAGCGCAGGAGTACAAGAACCGTACACTGTATGATGTGCTTCACTCCAAACTTAAGAAAGTCCATACCAGTATGGTTACAGTGACAGATGATGATGTCAAGATCGAGCCGGTAGAAACACATAAATATCTGTTTACAACCAACACCTGTCCAAACTGCCGCATGGCAAAGAAGATGCTGGAAGGTGAAGATCTGGAGATCATTGATGCAGAGAAGAATCCGGATATGGCACGTCAGTTTGGCATTATGCAGGCACCGACACTGGTCATTACGGATGGAGAACATCTGAAGAAATATGTAAATGCATCCAATATTCAGAAATATGTGGATGAAGAGTTAGATTAAAAGAATACAGGTGGATAAGTTCTACTGAAAAGAGTCCTGTGGAAGGGTTTGGTGTACAGAAAGAAAACGTACAGAACATTTCCGCAGGATTTTTTTGTCCACTGCAAAGGTTTACATTTGAAAGAAACGTGAGTATAATGGATAAAGTTGGTATAATATGCAAGTTTTAATTTATTTATGCACAGGACGAGGAGAGAGAAAATGATCAAACAGAACATTGTATTTATTGAAAATAAAGCAGGAAGTCTTCAGAAAGTCACCGAACTTCTGGCAGAAGCAGGAATTGATATTTATGGATTTGCATGCTTTGATGCACCGGAGTTTGCTCTTTTTCGTATGATAACAAACCAGGCAGATGAAGCAGAGAAACTTCTGAGTGAGAATGGATATATGAATCGTGTGACAGAGGTCATTGCTGTAGATCTGAAAGATGAAGTGGGCGGACTGAATACCGTACTGCAGGTTCTTGGCAACTGTAATGTGAATCTGGATTATATTTATACATCCTATCATAGAGAAAACAGCCTTCCGATCATGATCCTTCAGACAGATGATGTATTTGTGACAGAGAATGTACTGAGCAATAATGGATTCCGTGTACTGAATTCACTGGAGGACTGATACAGGCATGAATAAAACAAGCTTTGGGAAAGGCCTTCAGGATGGAATTCCGATTGGCCTGGGATACTTTGCGGTATCCTTTACCTTTGGGATCATGGCTATTCAGTCAGGTCTGACTTCATGGCAGGCAGTTCTGATCTCACTGACAAATCTTACCTCGGCAGGACAGTTTGCAGGTATTGGAATCATTGCAGCCGGTGGTTCGCTGTGGGAGATGGCACTGACGCAGCTGGTTATCAACTTAAGATACTGTCTGATGTCTTTTTCTCTGTCACAGAAACTGGAAAAAGGTGTTTCCAATGGACACAGACTTGCGGTTGCGTTTGGTGTGACAGATGAGATTTTTGGTGTCAGTGCAAGTCAGGAGGGAAGGATCAGTCCGTGGTATAATTATGGTGTAATGTGTGTCGCGATTCCGGGATGGACACTGGGAACACTGGCAGGAGCTGTTTCTGGAAGCCTGCTTCCGGATTTCCTGGTAAGTGCACTGAGTGTGGCAATCTATGGAATGTTTCTTGCGGTGATCATTCCACCGGCAAAGAAAAATCGAGCCGTTCTTGGCGTAGTGATCGGAGCGATGGCTGTGAGTACGTTATTTGCAGTGGTTCCGGTACTGAATAAAGTTTCTACCGGATTTGTGATCATTATCACGACATTGCTGGTAGCAGGGTTGGCAGCACATTTCTGCCCGGTTGAGGAAAAAGAAACAGAGGAAAAGGAGGCAGCAAACTGAGATGAAACCGAATATATATCTGTATATTCTGGTGATGGCAGGTGTAACATATCTGATTCGTATGCTTCCACTGGTCCTTTTCAAAAGGGAGATCACCAGTCCGTTTGTAAAATCCTTTCTGTACTATGTGCCATATGCATGTCTTGCAGCTATGACATTTCCGGCAATCCTGACAGCAACGGCAGGCGGGATCATTTCCGGTGCGGCGGGACTCATTGTAGCACTGATCGTGGCATATCGTGAAAAGAGTCTTCTTACGGTTGCGTTGTTCGCGTGCGCGGCGGTATTTATTGTAGAGAGAATAATGGAATTTATAATGTAGAAAAAGTTCTGGCTTTGCTTTGTGCAGGGCCGGATTTTTTTTTCGAAAATAGTTAGATGAAGCAAATTTTCTTGACAAAATGGATAGCCTAAACTAACATAAGTATAGATACAACTAACCGATAAGGTTGGCAAAGGTATGAAAAGGAGAAACTTATGTTTTTGGAAATTCGGAATATTAAGAAATCATTTGGTACCGGGGACAGCAAAGTAGATGTTTTGAAAGGGCTGGACCTGGATATTGAAAAAGGGGAATTCTGTGTACTTCTGGGGCCGTCGGGCTCCGGTAAATCCACCTTACTGAATATTATCGGTGGAATCGAGAGCGCAGATGGTGGAAGTATTTCTATCGAAGGCGAAAAGCTGGCTGATATGAAAGAAAAGAAACTTTCTCAGTACAGACGGAAACATCTTGGCTATATCTTTCAGATGTACAACCTGATTCCGAATCTGACTGTGAGGGAGAATATTGAGGTTGGTGCTTATTTAAGTGACCGGGCACTGGATGTGGATGAGCTTCTGCATACACTTGGTCTTTTTGAGCATCAGAGGAAACTTCCGAATCAGCTTTCCGGCGGACAGCAGCAGAGAACTGCGATTGGGCGTGCAATTGTAAAAAATCCGGATATTCTACTCTGTGATGAGCCAACCGGTGCGCTTGATTATAAAACATCAAAAGAGATACTGAAGCTGATTGAAACAGTCAATCAAAAGTACGGTAATACAGTTGTAATGGTAACGCACAACGATGCGATCAAAGATATGGCAGACCGTGTTGTCCGGATCCGTGACGGTATGATACGAAAAAATTATCTGAACGATCATAAGGTCAGTGCACAGGAACTCGACTGGTAAAGGAGGCTGCAGACAATGAAAAATCCATTGAACAAACGTCTCCCCAGAGAATTCCGGAAAGATTTTGGTAAGTATCTTGTCATTTTCCTTCTCCTTGTGATCACAATCGGATTCGTCTCCGGATTTCTTGTTGCCGATGGCAGCATGATCAAAGCTTATAATGAAGGAATTGACAACTATAATGCGGAGAACGGACATTTCCGCACTTCTGAAAAAATGAATGATGCGCAGATTCAGTCTGTGGAAGAAAATGGTATCCGGATCTATGACAATTTCTATTTGGAACAGGATTTAACAAATGGCAGCACAATGCGTATCTTTGCAAACAGGGAGCAGGTAAATCTTGCCTGCCTCATGGA
>ERZ772885.2058-NODE-2058-length-10826-cov-3.867050_pt1 | contig 10826 bp, 11 predicted proteins | sample MGYA00580580_ERZ772885 | MGnify/ENA primary metagenome ERZ772885 (study PRJEB29015, sample SAMEA2737673) | human gut metagenome | biome: human gut; feature: human-associated habitat; material: faeces | place: China | collected 2012 ...
GTTAAAAGTTCTCCAACTATACTAATAGTGATTATCTAACTATCAGAAAGTTTACTATCCTTAATATTACGTCTATTACTTATACTAATAGGTATAATTTCATTGTATATATCATCTATAATTACAAAAATATTCATAAATAAATCAGTTAAATTTTCTAACTCCTGGGATATAATAATTATTAAGCTCCAACATACAGTAAGCCTACTTTAAATTCATATTGATACTCTTAGAATGCTATATTTTTTGGAGTTTTATTATTGAAAAAATTAACTAGCACAACGAGTTTATTATATATACTTTATTATTTTTTACTTATACAATTATCAATCACATTATACCACTCAGTACAAATCTTATCGGGAGATAAGATTTCTCTTATTTTAATAGCTTTAGATGACATTTTAGTTGCAAGTTCCTTATTTTTAGCAACCTCTTTCATTGCATTTAAGAGTGAATCTCTATCTCCTACAGGAATTAATATTCCATTTTCATAAGAATCAATTACCATTCTAGCTCCTCCGATAGGGCAATCGGTGCATATAGTTGGTAGGCCCATTGCCATTGACTCTAACATAGCATTAGATAAACCCTCATGATTTGATGGCAATACAAACATACTACTATTTACTACATTATTGAATATATTTTTGTCAAAATCTCTTATTTCAATCATATCATTCATATTCTTATCTTCTATAAGCTTTTTTAATGTTTCTTCTTCTTCGCCTTTGCCATAGATAATATATTTATAGTCACTAAACTCTTGAACAAATATACTAAAAGCATCTATAGCCATAGGAAGATTTTTCTGTTTATTTAATCTGCAAAAACTTACAATTTCTTTCCTATTATTTTCCATATTGGTTATTGGAAGATTTTCTGTTATTGGATTTAAAATAACTTTTGATTTTTTTCTAACTATCTTAGGAAAATAATCTCTTGCATCATTAGTCTGAAAAACTATTTTATCTGCAAAAATATATAAAAAATTATGAATTAATTGTAATAGCTTATTGCCATGCATTATATTTTTCGGGTCATCTCTTAGAGATACTATTATTTTATTTTTCTTAAATACTCCAGCAATTATAGTATATATACTTTGATGCGGCAAAAATGAAATAAAGCATCTATTAGAATCTTCATTCATAAGCTCTCTAATTATTTTTATTTGCTGTATAGGAGAAACTTTTTTTTCTGCATATTTAGTTATAAGCTTAATCCTAGAATCAAGTTTATAGTCAATATTTAAACTTTTTAGCAATATAATAGTAACTTCAACGTTATGTTTAACAAAATAATTGGCTAAAATACTTACTACTCTCTCCGCTCCTCCACCTATAAGATTAGGCATAACAAAACATATACTCTTTATCATTTTTTATCCTTTCATGAATTTAAATATTATCTTAACATATAATTTTATATATCAAGATAATACATTTTAAGCTTATACTTCTATAAGTGTATAATCATAATTCAATTATTCTATAATTTATTGTATAATTCTTCTAATATTTTCAAGTGAGAATCCAATGAATACTTATTTTTTACAATATTAAAACTTGCATTACTGTATCTTTTTATTTTTTCCTCTGATTGTATTAATTCAATAATTGCACTTGCAAATTTTTCTGTATCACCTGGTTCTAAACAGTATCCATTTTTTCCATCTATTACTATTTTAGGAATTCCTCCAATATTTGTACTTATAATAGGTAATCCATAACCCATAGCATCTAAAATAGACATTGGCATACCTTCATTATAGGATGGTAGAATAAATATATCACTTTTTCTTAAAAGTTCATCTTTCTCTTTTCCACGTACCCATCCTGTAAATACTACATTCTGTTCAACTTTATATTGTTTAACTAGTTTTTTAATTTGTTCAATATCACCAGTTCCTCCAAATACAAATTTAATATTTGGTATTATATCTGATACTTTATTAATTATTGCAGGCATATCATAGCATCCTTTTCTTCTACCTATTTCTCCCAAAAATAATATTTGATAATTTAGTCCTCTATTATTTCTAGTTTTAATAGCATCTTCTTTTAAAATACTATAATTTTCAACTACCTTGATACGATTTTTAGGAATTATATCACTTAATTTTTCTTTCCATTCATCTGAAAGCGCTACTATAACAGAACATTTTTTATATACAGATTTTATAAGTTTCTTCTTAATATACGAAGCTTTAGTATAAAATGATTCAAATTCAGCTCCATGAATATGATTTATAATAGGTTTTTTAGTCCAGCTTGCTATATATATAAATGGTAATTTACGATAAAAGCTTGGACCAAAAGATGAATGAATATGAACTAAATCTGGTCTATTGAATATTAAAACCTTAATAAAGTGAATATAACCACAAATACCTTTAATCAACTTTGTAAATTTATTCCCATCTTTATAAGATTCCACATATATTATATCAAATTCTTTTTCTAACTTTGATCCACGGTATCCATTTACAACTGCTGCAATTCCGCCCTTTACCATCCTATCTTGTACAACCATGCATATTTTTTTCATATATTTGTCAATCCTTACTTTATTATTTACCTCTTAATATACAATTCCAAATAAATTTTACATTGGTTTGTATATATCTACTTAACAATCTTTTGGGATCTTGAATTAATCTATAAAACCATTCTAAGTTATTATTCTGCATCCATACTGGCGCTCTATGGATCTTTTCTGCATAATAATCAAATCCGGCTCCAACACCAATCATTAATGCATTTACTTTATTTCTATGCAGATTCATCCATTTTTCCTGTTTTGGTGCTCCTAAACCAACCCAAAAAAAATCTATATCTAATTTATTTATTTCTTCAATAACATTTTCTTTTTCTTCTATGATATTTTCTTTAAATGGAGGAGATAACATTCCAGAAATATTTAGTTTTGGATATTTCTTATTTAATTTAACCCTTAACTCATCTAAAGTTTCCTCTGTACTTCCATAAAAATAATGTTTATATCCTTTTTCTTCTGATATTTTAAATAACTCTCCCATCAAGTCAGGTCCAGTTACTCTCTCAGCCTTATAGAATCCCCTTTTTTTACTTACACTTGATAAAGGACCTCCATCTGGAAGAGCTAATGCTCCTCCATTTTGAATATTTCTATATTCTTCATCTTCATATGCCATAACAGTAGTATGAACATTTGATACACATATATAGTTTCCTTTTAACTCATCTAAGTTATCTTCAATATATTTTATAGTTTCATTCATATTAGTAACTGCAATGTTTACACCTAAAATATTACATGTTTCCATATTATTTTCCCCTATTTATAGTTATCTAAGAACCACTCGTACGCCATCTTTATCCCTGCATTTAAGCTAACCTTATGCTTCCATCCAAGTCCATGTAACTTATCAACAGTAGTTAACTTTCTAGGAGTACCATCTGGCATATCCGTGTTAAACACTAACTCTCCATCAAATCCTACAACTTCCTTAACAGTTTCAGCTAACTCTCTTATAGAAACCTCTTCACCTGTCCCTATATTTACATGTTGCTCTCCATCATAATTTTCCATTAAGAATACACATGCATCAGCCATGTCATCAACATATATAAACTCTCTAAGCGGAGTACCAGTTCCCCAAACTTCAACAGTATCACTACCATTTACCTTAGCTTCATGGAACTTTCTTATAAGTGCTGGCAAAACATGAGAACTCTTTAAATCAAAGTTATCATTTGGACCATATAAGTTTGTAGGCATACAGCTTATAAAGTTATCTCCATATTGTCTCTTAAAGAACTTACACATTTCAAGACCTGCTATTTTCGCAACTGCATAAGCTTCATTAGTTTCTTCTAAAGCTCCAGTTAAAAGATATTCTTCTCTTATTGGTTGTGGAGCCATCTTAGGATATATACAAGTACTTCCTAAGAATAAAAGTTTTTTAACTTTATAATCATGTGCTGCCTTTATAACATTATTTTGTATCATTAAATTATCGTATATAAAATCTGCCGGATATGTGTTGTTAGCATGTATACCACCAACCTTAGCAGCAGCTAATATTACATACTCAGGCTGCTCTTCTTTAAAGAAAGCCTGTACATCTGCTTGATTAGTTAAATCTAACTCTTCATGAGTTCTATATATTATATTTGTATATCCTTTAGCTTCTAAGTTTCTAACTATAGCTGAACCAACTAATCCTCTATGTCCAGCAACATATATTTTCGAATCCTTATTCATATCTACACCTCATTTTCATCATTTACTTCTTACTTCAGTTAAATATTGGTACATAGATGTTGATAATATAAGTTGAAGCAATTTTAAGCGACTGCGTCGGCGCCATGAGCAAAGCGAATTTTGCAGCTTGTCTGCTTTGAGCGAAACTTATATATCAACATCTATGCGGCCTAAGTTCTAGTTTTCAAATTTAGACTTATATCCGTCACCCTTGCTTAACTCTTCTAAATCTGATTGAACCATCTCTTTAACTAAATCCATAAATGAGTAGCTTGGCTTCCATCCAAGTTCTGTTCTAGCCTTAGTACTGTCTCCCCATAATAATTCAACCTCTGCTGGTCTGAAGTATTTAGGATCAACTTCTATTAATACTCTTCCAGTATTTTTGTCTATACCTTTTTCATCAACACCAGTACCTTCCCATACTATGTCGTATCCTAATTCTGCAAATGCTAATTCACAGAATTCTCTTACTGTATGAGTTTCATTCATTGATAATACATAATCTTGAGGCTTGTCTTGTTGTAACATTCTCCACATACCTTCTACATAGTCCTTAGCATGTCCCCAGTCTCTCTTTGCATCTAAGTTTCCTAAGTATAACTTATCTTGTTTTCCTAAATGTATAGCTGCAACTGCTCTTGTAACCTTTCTAGTTAAGAAAGTTTCCCCTCTTCTTGGTGATTCGTGGTTAAATAATATTCCATTACAAGCAAATATATCATATGACTCTCTGTAGTTTACTGTTATCCAGTAAGAATATAATTTAGCTACTCCATATGGAGATTTTGGATAGAATGGAGTCTTTTCACTTTGTGGTGCAGTACCTGGTAATCCTCCGAATAATTCAGATGTAGATGCTTGGTAAAACTTAGTTTTAACTCCTGTTTCTCTTATAGCATCTAATATTCTAAGTGTACTTACTCCTGTTGCTTCAGCAGTATACTCTGGAGAGTCAAATGATACTCCAACGTGTGATTGTGCTGCTAAGTTGTATATTTCATTTGGTTGTATTTTTTCTATTAATCTGTTTAAGTTACTTGAATCTGTTATATCTCCATAGTGTAAGAATAATCTTACATCTCCTTCATGTGGATCTTGATATAAGTGGTCTATTCTTTTTGTATTGAATGTACTTGCTCTTCTTATTATTCCGTGTACTTCATATCCTTTTTCTAATAATAGTTCTGCTAAGTAAGAACCATCTTGTCCTGTTATCCCTGTTATTAATGCTACTTTTCTCTTTTGCATTTTGTCTCCTCCATTTTGTTTACTATATATTTATATTATATTTTTTAATTCTTTTACATTAGCCACATTTGATTTATGACCAACTAATATCTTTCCATCATTTTCGATTACATATATATCACTAAGACCTTCTACTACTATATCGTGAGTAGATGATATTACTAAATTACTTTCACTTTCCACTACCTTTGCATTTCCTACAAGTACATTACCATGCGTATCCTTGTCTCTATATCTATCAAGTGCTTCCCAACTTCCAACATCATCCCATCCAAAGTTGCTAGGAACCACATATATATCCTCAGACTTTTCAAGAACTGCATAGTCAATTGAAATAGCTTCAGTATATTCATAGTTGTTATTTATAAAGCTTTGCATAAATTCTTCATCAACTTCTTCTAATCTTTCAAGTGCTTTATATGTATCATTTGAATATTTATTTATCTGCTCTAATATGTTGTCGACACTCCATAAGAACATTCCACCATTCCAAAGGTAGTTCCCTTCTTCAAGATATTCTTTAGCCTTTTCTTTGTTTGGCTTTTCAACAAATGCATCAACTTTTATAACTTTATGGTTATTTACATCTTGCTTTTCATTTTCATATCTAATATATCCATATCCAGTTTCTGCTCTTGTCGGCTCCATACCTAAAGTTATTATTGCTTCATCATTGTTATTTACAAATTCATTGGCACTTTCTATAACATTTCTAAACTCTTCTTCATCCTTTATAAGATGATCTGATGGTAAAACCACCATATTAGCATTTTTAAAGTATCTTTTTATAACAAATGCTGATAATGCTATACATGGTGCTGTATTTCTTCCTTCAGGCTCAACAATTATATTTCTCTCTGGTAATTCTGGCAATTGTTCTTTAACTAAGTCAACATATCTTTCACCAGTACATACAAATATTCTTTCCATTGGTATAATAGGTTTTATTCTATTTACAGTCATTTGTATCATAGTGTCTTCACCTATTAAATTTAAAAACTGCTTTGGCTTTTCTTCTGTCGATAAAGGCCAGAATCTTGTTCCTTTACCTCCTGCCATTATTAATGCGCATAACATAAATTCATTTCCTCCCCCTACAAACATTTATTATATACTTTCAACAGTGTTTGTAATGAATTCCATTATACTGTTTAACTTATTATCAACTTCTATCTTTTCTTCTCCATTACATCCAAAATAAAACTTTATCTTTGGCTCAGTACCAGATGGTCTAATAGCTATCCATGAATTATCTTCTAATATAAATTTAAGGACATCTGACTTAGGTAAATCATTTATACCTTCTTTGTAGTCTCTTAATTCTTCTACTTTTATATCTGCTATTTGTCCTATATTTGCATTTCTAAAATGACTCATTATAGACTTAATTTTTTCCATTCCGTCTATACCTTTTAAAGTAATTGACTTTAATTCTTCCTTGTAGTATCCATACTTTTTGTATACTTCTTGAAGCCCTTCATATAAAGTCATACCTTTGTCATAATAATAAGCTGCCATTTCAGATATAAGAAGTGCTGATACAACCCCATCTTTATCCCTTGCATGAGTACCAACTAAGTATCCATAACTTTCTTCGTAACCCATTATAAATGTAGCAACTTCTTCATGTTTTGAGCAACGGACGCAGTCGTTGGCGACATGAGCAGCGCGAATTTCATACTGATGTATTTTTTCACCTATAAACTTAAACCCTGTTAAAGTGTCTACACTTGAAACACCATAGCTTTTTGCTATATTAGCTCCAAGTTCAGAAGTTACTATAGTTTTAACTATTGTAGGATTGTTCATAGTTTTTATTTCATCTATTTTATTGCTTATTACATAATCAACTAATAATGATCCAACTTGGTTTCCATTAAGTACTACATACTCACCTTCATTATTTTTAACAACAACACCAACTCTGTCACAATCTGGATCAGTTCCTATTATTATATCTGCTCCATTTTCCTTAGCCATTGATATTGCTATATCAAATACTGCTTTTTCCTCTGGATTTGGATATTCTACTGTAGAAAATTTCGGATCAGGCATTTCTTGTTCTTTAACAACTTCAACATTTTTAAATCCTACTTCATCTAAAGCTTTTCTTATTGGTAAGTTCCCAGTTCCGTGTATTGGTGTGAATATTATCTTCATATCCTTACCAACTTTGTCGATTATATCTTGTCTTATAACCTGTTCTTTTACAGCATCTATAAATGCTCTATCTACTGTTTCATCTAATAAAGTTATTAATTCATTTTCTTCATTAGTTGTAGGTATTGTGCTATAATCTTCTATTTTATTAACTTCCTGTATTATTTCTTCCGCTATATCTGGACATACTTGACCTCCGTCAGTCCAGTATACCTTGTATCCGTTATATTCTGGTGGATTATGACTTGCTGTTATAACAACCCCTGCAACACATCCTAAATGTCTAACTGCAAATGAAAGTTGTGGAGTAGTTCTTAAGCTATCAAATATATAAGCCTTTATTCCACATGCTGCTAATGTTTTAGCTGTTTCTGTTGAGAATTCTTCACTTTTAAATCTAGAGTCATACGCTATTACTACACCTTTCTGCTTTCCTTCTTCACCACATTTGTTTAATATGTAGTTTGCAAGTCCATATGTAGCTCTTCTTACTGTGTATTTATTAATTCTATTAGTACCCGCACCTATTACTCCCCTAAGTCCACCAGTACCAAATTCTAAGTTTTTATAAAATCTATCTTCTATTTCTTTTTCATTATTTTCTATAGATAGTAACTCTTTTTTAGTATCCTCATCAAAATAAGGATTATCTATCCATTCTTTATAAGATTTCATATATTCCATTATTTTCACTCCTTATTTTTTACATCTCAAATGCTCATAATTAAATCTGCTCTAGCAAAGATGTATATATATATATAAGTTGCACCGACATTTTAAGCAACGGATATATACGCAGTGGAAACAAGTATATATCGTTGGCGATAATTTTTAAGTATGGAGGAAAACTTATATATATACATCGAGCGGTGTCAAACTATGAAGCATTATCATCTCCAAATAAAACTCCAACTGTTTTAAATATTAATTTTATATCTAACCATAAGTTTCTAGTCTTTATATATTCAATATCCATTTCAACCCATTCATCAAATCCAATATTATTTCTCCCACTTACCTGCCATATACAAGTAAGTCCTGGCTTAACAGCCAACCTTTGCATTTGATATGAATTATACTGGTCAACTTCATGAGGTATGGGCGGTCTCGGTCCCACCAAACTCATATCTCCCTTAAGTACATTAAATAACTGTGGAAGTTCATCTATACTAGTCTTACGTATAAACTTACCTACTTTAGTTATTCTTGGATCGTCATTTATCTTAAAAACTGGACCAGTTTGTTCATTTCTGTCCATTAAGTCTTTTAACAAATCCTCTGCATTATGTACCATACTTCTAAATTTGTACATTTTAAAAGTTTTTGGATACCTTCCATTTCTTTCTTGAGCAAAAAATACTTTTCCCTTTGGATCTTCTAACTTTATAAGTATTGCAACAATTAAAAATAATGGTGATAATAAAATAATTCCGCATAATGAACCAACTATATCTATTAATCGTTTTGTTACAGGGTAAAGTATTGATTCTTTTACCAAGACATCTGAAAAATCAATCGCTATTGCATCTTCATCAAACTCTTCTTCAAACTTAAATCTGTTATCCATCTAAACCCCCACACTATTTAATTTTTACATTATAATTACATCGTTAATTAATATATTAATTTATAATGCAGCTGCCTTTTTCTTATTTCTACCTTTTCTTCCGCTTTCATGTTGGTAATAATAATTGTAATAATTATAACCATTCCCCTCAGCCTCAAACTTATTTAAAACTGCTCCAATTATATTAGCTCCAACATCTTCAAGTCTTTGCTTTGAAACCTTCACTATTTCAACATCACATTGCTTACTTCCAACAACAAATACACATCCATCGCTGTAAGTTGATATTATCCCAGCGTCCGTTACAACTCCAATTGGTGGAGTATCTATAAATATATAATCATAATACTCTCTTAGCTCATTTATAAATTCCTTCATTTTCTTTGAACTAAGTATTTCCGATGGATTTGGAGGTACTGCTCCACATGTTAAAATATGTAAGTTTTTAACCTCTGTACAATGTACACACTCTGCAAAATTTTTGTTGTTTAGTAATATATCAGTTAACCCATTTATATTACTAATATTAAACATTCTGTGTACACTTGGATTTCTTAAGTCCCCTTCAAGTAATAATACTTTTTTTTCAAGGTTTGCAAAACTAACTGCAAGATTTGTTATTACTGTTGATTTTCCTTCACCTTGCATTGAACTAGTAACATTTATAACCTTCATTTCTTTATCTAAGTTTGAAAATTCTATACTAGTTCTTATTCCCCTATAACTTTCTGAAATAGGAGATTTTGGTTTTCTTATACTTATTATTTTTTCTAAAACTTTACTCATAATTTCCTCCTATTTATTAAGCTATATCTTCATTAGGTATTACACCAATAACTGATAATCCTAAGTGTTTTTCTATATCTTGTGGTGTTTTCATTTTGTTGTCTAAGTACTCTATTAAAAACACTACGAAAAGTCCTATCATAGTTCCTAAAACAAATGCTATTAATACATTCATAACCTTGTTTGGTTTTATTGGATTTTTAGGTAATGTTGCTTTATCTATTACCTGAACATCATTTGCTTTAGTTATTCTTTTTGCTTCCTTTTCAAATACCTTTGGTATTTCATTTGCTATATCTCTTGCTCTTTCACGATTAGTGTCTTGTACACTTATGCTTATAATTTGAGTATCGTTTACTGGAGATACAGTTATTTGCCCTGATAAACTTTCATATGTAGTTTCTAGCTTTAAATTTTTTATTACATCGTCTAAAACTATTCTTGATTTGATTATTTCACCATAAGTTACCGCAAGCTTTTGTGTAACAGTGATTTGATCTCCTGTTACTATTTGTGTTTCTGCTTGTTTATCAGCATTTACTATTAATGTAGATTTTGCTTCATATACTGGCTTTAACATAAAAAAGCTTATTACACCACTAATTAATGCCGATATAATTGCTAAAAGAGCTATTATCCAAAATCTCTTTTTGATAATTGCAAAGTATTCTCTTAAGTCAATTGTTTCTTCCATTTTTACCTCCACTTTTTTTATGTTTCGTCAAATTATTTTATGCATAGAGTAATATAGCAATTCTTGTTTTTTCTGTATATACCTTCGACAAAACTTCTTATATTTCATCATATATTTTCT
>ERZ772885.2066-NODE-2066-length-10774-cov-6.246665_pt1 | contig 10774 bp, 9 predicted proteins | sample MGYA00580580_ERZ772885 | MGnify/ENA primary metagenome ERZ772885 (study PRJEB29015, sample SAMEA2737673) | human gut metagenome | biome: human gut; feature: human-associated habitat; material: faeces | place: China | collected 2012 ...
AGCAGCCAGATGGCAGATTCCTGAAGCACATAAAGTTCCGTTTTCCGGTGTATTTCGGAGACCGGGAGACACAGGAACTTTGTTGGGACAACGAAAGTACCGTTGAGACGGTTTGCTTACTCTCTAAGAAATGCCCAGTTTAAGCGGGGTTGAGGGCTATTTTTAAGGAAACATATCATAGAAATTTAATGAATAAAAATGTGCATGAAAAAATAAATTGAATATATGCACAAGGGTGAAGTACCTTTTAGCGAGAAAATACATCTGCTTGCTAAAAGGTATTTTTTATATAAATTTGTACGCGGTAGAGTATAGATTGTTCGCGGATAAATAATATTGAAAATGATTGATATTCGGCGCTTGACCGCTTATAATATAGGAGAAGTGTTTTGTCGCTTTATAGAACAAAAATGGAGAGAAAATTTATGGAATTTATGACTGTAAAAGAAGCTGCCACAAAGTGGGGATTGTCAGAGAGAAGACTTCAAACTATATGCAATGAAGGAATGATTCCGGGGGTTATAAAATTTGGGCGATCATGGGCAATTCCAGTAAATGCGCAAAAACCTGTTGATAAAAGAATCAAGTCGGGAAAGTACGTGAAGTCTTGATTTTGGGACATTTGTTATGAGAAAATTATATCTGGGTATCGAATACTGGTATAAAATATTATGCACTTGGATTATGTCAAGAAGGAGGCAGATTTTATATGAATGCAGGTTTTTTAGAAATAATAAACCATGGTCAGGAAGAAAAGATCAGACTTTTGCAAAATAAAGTTGATCTATATAGTGCTAATTTAGAACAATATAAACAGAAGTCATATAATGAAACTCAGGTTAGAGTTGATTTTGTGAATTTCTTTTTTCAATTATTAGGTTGGGATGTGCTTAATGAAAATGGTCTGCCTCAACATTTGAGAGAGGTTACGCATGAGGCTAATGTAACTGTTGAAGAAGATGGGGAAAGTAAAAATAAAAAATCAGATTACGCATTCAGAATAGGTACAGAATTATTGTTTTATTTAGAGACGAAGAAATCAGCCGTGGATATCACATCAGATATTCTTCCAGCTTTTCAGTTAAGAAGATACGGATGGAGTGGTAATCTAAAGATAAGTGTTTTTTGAATGCACAAATTGAAAAGTATGGCTCCAATCATTTGATGGATGTTCTATATACAGTATATTTGTTTAATATTAGTGAGCTATTACCAGAAATTTTGATCTCTATTAGTTCGTGCTTTACAAAAGCTATTAGAAATAATAAAGAACAGTTTGCAAAAGAGATAAAAGATTCACAAGTGATAGTTGATATGATTATCTTAAAATCCTTTATATTCTATAGCGATGAAATAAAAAAGGATGAGAAGCTGATTAATGCGTACGAGGACATACTATTAGCATTGACAGAAATAAGAAATGAGAAGGCTGCTGTACTATTAGATGAATTTCGAATTCATTGATTTGAGTTTGGATGATAGACAATTTAAAGGAGAAACGCACAATAAAAACTTGGAGGATGCTATGAAACAGGCGATTGTGAATTTTTGCAAGTCAATGGATACCGGATTGTTCTTGCTAGATATGCCGACCGGCTTTGGGAAAACATATAGTGTACTGGATTTTATGGTCGACAATTATGATGCGCCTGAATTCAAGGATAAGAAGATTTTCTTTGTTACAACTCTTAAGAAAAATTTGCCAGATAAAGAGTTGCGTGAACATTTTGCAAGGCGTGGTAAAGCAGATGATTATGATAAATATTGTTTGCGAATAGAAGCGAATGCAGATATGGTTGTGCAAAAATTGGACGAGCTATATCGTGCAAGAAAAATACCGCCGACAATTACCATGAAGCAAGAATTTAAAGATTTACATGGCTCTGTAAAATTATTAAACGAATACAGAGATAAAAAGCGTGAATTAAAAGGAAACAGTAAGGACATTATAAATGTTTTATGCAAGAGCGCAGAGGATGCAATTCGCAAGCAGCAGGAAGGTGCCTTTCGTAAGGTGATAGAAAGCGAGCTGAAGCAGTTCAGGACACCAAAGGAAAAGTTAAAGAATATTGCTAATAATCCTGATTATCATTGGATAGGAGAATTGTATCCAGCAGTATATACGAGAGAAAAACGGATATTTTTTATGTCTATGGACAAGTTTTTCTTGGGGAATACTACGATTATTGAACCTACATACAGCTTTTACAATAATGATATTACAAAAAATGCAATTATTTTTATAGATGAGTTTGATGCAACAAGAGACAGGTTACTTAATCAGATCATAACAAGAGGCTTAGAAAATCATATTGATTATTTAGGTCTGTTTCATCGTGTATATGCATCTTTGAAGACTAGAGATTTTCCGGCAGAGCTTACTACTGCATCGAAGTTACAGCAAGCATATCTTGATGAACACAAAAACGCGAAAAATCCTATGGAAATTATTGAAGGATTTGGTGGTGTGTTTGATGAAACATATGACCGTTTTGCGATGCAATATAGCTTCAAAACAGAAGAAGATGGTAAGGGCGATAGAAGTCGTAATTTTATTTTTAATGACTTACAGTTTCATTCGGTATTTGAGGGAGAAAATGCTTTTATTGATATAGATACCGATATGAAGGCAAAACAGAACTGGTTGTGTTTTACAAAAAGAAGACCAGCAGAGAAAGATGGTGGCGTATTAAGTTTGCTTGCCAGTGTTAAAGGCTGCTTGACTTATTTTCAGAACGGAGCTAGAAATCTTTCGTTTAATTATAAGCATCATAAGGATGAGGATAAAAGGCCGGGTGACGATGATTATACGTTTGAAAATGCAATTGAGTCAGTGCTGACAGAGTTTCATTTATCAAGAGAACAGATAAGGTATTTGAAGCCTATCGTAATGGGAGGCCAGGTAAAGTCGAAGAAAGATAAAAAAGACAGCAATGGAAAAATGTCGTTAAAGTATTTTGACCGCTCTGTTTATAATAGGGGATTTCGCTATTATGATTTTATAGATGATCCTAATCACAGTATGCGTTCGGAGATTCAGTTATTTGATTTTCAGGATTCACCAGAGCGTATTTTGCTTCACTTATCTGAAAAGGCCCAGATTATAGGCATTTCAGCTACAGCAACACTTGATACGGTTATTGGTAATTATGATTTGGAATATCTTCAAAGGATGTTGCAGGACAAATTTTATGTGATGCCAGAAGTAGATAAGTGTAGATTGCAGGAGTCTTTCCGGACGTTTGTAGCCAATTATGATAAAGTGAATATTCATGTGGAACCGGTTTGTTATAGTACGGATGATACAGCTGAATTAGCAGAGATATTTAACGGAAACGAAGCACTTATAAAGAAGTATGCGGAAAAATTATCAATATCATTTGAGCGCGTTGAATATGCAAAGAATAACTTTATTCGTGTTGTAAAGGTAATGAAGGCATTTGTCTTAAATGATTCGGTTAAATCCTTCTTGTGTCTTAATAATAAATTGCCACAGGAGAATAAGGGGCTTTTTGATATTAAATTATTAGAGGAATTTGCAGACGCTATTATTAAGCTTTATGGTATCAAGGGATTAAAAGGTAAAGACCTGTTATATAGTATAAATAGTGAAGATTATGATGCTAAGCGTGCGGAGTTTATACAGAGATTGTCAAAGGGAGAAAAACTCTTTGTCATATCTTCCTATAATACAGTTGGTGCGGGACAAAATTTGCAATATAAAGCACCGGGGAATGCTACTATCGTGGCAGTTAATGATTACGATAGAGGAGATATGGAAAAAGACTTTGACTGCATATATCTTGAGAAGCCAACAAATCTTCTGGTGAATGTGGATAGCAAAAAGGGGATTGAAGCTGAGAATTTAATTCGTTTTGTATATCAGATGGAATTCTTGATGGAAAGAGGAGAAGTTTCTCGTAAAGATGGTATTGCGGTAATCAAAGATGCTTTTATATGTTTCAGCGGTGGCTATACTTTTTCAGGAAAAAAGGGAGAACCATATAAAACAGATTCCGTAAATAATTATGCGCTTCGAACATTAATACAGGCGGTAGGAAGAATATGTAGAACCGGTCTCAAGAATCCGGATATATATATTTATGTGGATAATACCATTCTAACAGATTACGATTTGTCTATTGTGGAACAACGAATGTTGAATCCTGAATTTGCGGAATTAGTTAAAGTGGGTAAAATATATTATAATGGTCAGGCAAATGAAAATTTGGATATTGCCGTAATGGAAAATCGTGCCGGAACATTAGCACTGAAGGCAATGCAGATTATAAATGAGCTGAAACGCAATTGGACTGATGATAGCATAGACTATTGGAAAGCATTGCGTGAGCTATGTCTTATGAGGCCTACACTAAGCAGAAAAAACGTAGAACAGAATTCGCAATATCAGCTTGTATATATGTGTGCGCCGGGAGAAATTACAGCTTATTCTTATGAGCAAGAAGGAGACTATAATAAAAATATAAATATCAAGTTTGACGGTAGTCTTCCACAAAAGATGTCAGAGGATGAGGTGCATTTGAAAGAGATTATGCAAATCCCAGGAGTGAAAGCATTGTTTGAAAAGCATGGATATGCAACGAGCTTTGTTCCTAATGAGTTTATATTGACGCCACCTATGTTTAATAATATTTATAAAGGTGCCTTAGGCGAAGTTGTTGGTAAATATATTTTAGAACAATATGCAGGAGTAACGTTGCAGGAAATGCCGCCGGAGTTTTTTGAATTGTTTGATTATACCCTAGGTAATGGCGTGTATGTTGATTTCAAGTTATGGAAAGAAACCATGCTAATATCTGCGGAAGAAGAAAAGAAAAACGTCCTGGAAAAGCTAGATAAGTGTGGAGGAAAGAGAACGGTAATAATCAATATTATGCTTGATCACAATATGCAAATTACGTCTAGTGATAGTGGTAGAATTATTGAGATACCATATTTATATCGGTTGGATAGAAAAGAAATAGGAACTGAAATTATAGCTAAAATAAATCGGGAGGGATATTTGCAATGAGTATAAAGAAACTTTATTCGAATGAACTCCTGGCTTCGTTTGAATATTCCAACATTGACAAAGATTATGATTTTTATTATGTTACAACATCGGATAAATATATAAAAGGTGGAGCTACTTTTCTGGATATTGATGATATAAAGATATCAGCTCTGCAATTTGAAAGTGGAAAGAGTTTTTGGGCTATGCTTCCTAAAAACGCTATTTCCAGAGCTGAGTTTGTACGTTTGTTGAATGCAAAAGAGGATGGAGATAGCTTGTCTATAAAATCTATGACAAGTAGCAGTATACCGGAGTATTTGTTGACACAATTATTTTTGAATGCGTTAACGAGTCCGGTTGATGAAATGATATCCTTTAATAATCTGTCTGGGAAATTATTATGTTTTCGACCTTCATGGCTGAATAAGGATAAGGAGAATTTTATTTGGGGTATGCAGTGCCTTGAGGTGAAAATCGGAGATGATATGTGTGTAAAATTGGTAGCACATAGGTTGACATCACTGGCACTTAAAAAGCAAATGAAATTTGAAAAAAGAAAGTTACAGGATTTTCCGCAATATGAGTTTAGTTATAACAATAATACTTTAAAACGAGTATCTAATGAAAATAAAGACCGTAGAGAAAACTTTATTATTAAACCCGTAGATGGTGAAAGGGGTAGCATTACATTCTTTGACTTTACGGATTATGAAACGTTTTCATGTACCAAGATGGGTGTTTTATATGATATTTTGAATGCCTTACATGATGAATTTGGTAAGTATATTCGTGTTAAATTTAAACAATATAGTATTGATGAAGTTTTGGAATATAAGCGTGCGTCATTGGAGTTATATAAGGATATTGTTAAAAAGGAAGTTTTGAATTCTGGAATTAATATAGTGGATGTTGTACACTCTGAAACTTCTGAAGATTATTTGCAGGATGTAGCGGATGGTATTAATAAAATTATTCCAGAGGCAAAATGTAGCGTTGGTAAAAGATTATCAAAGAAGAAGCTTAACGTACGATATATACATGATAAATCCTTCTATTCAGATTCGGAAGTGGATCCGCATCAAGAAAGCATGGAGGATTATGTTGTTCAGCATATTACAGTAGAGAATTTTAAACACCAATCATCAGCGGCAGTTTATAATATTCTGAAAGAGCTTGTAATTAAGAAGGACATTGCTACGGGTAAAATTACATTGGTGGATTGGAGTCAATACGGATATAAAGCAGACTGGTTATTTGGTGTGGTTGTAGACGGTACATATTACTTCATGACTATTCATCCGGACGGTTCATTTAAAATTGAAGCATTGAAACGAAATCTTTTTACCATGACAGAGTATGATAAATACATGGATTATTTCGGTTTGAATGAAGAGAATAAAAATGATTATAGAGGTGTTATAGGTTTAGTAAAAGATGCAGAGGGTAATATTAATCTTATAAAGGATACCAATATGTATTCTATGCCTGATTATACTGCGATGGGTGATGTGCTTAAGAATGTAGCTAGTGAAGGTAGATTTCCAGGAAAAGACGTAGTAACTTGGCTTCGTCTAGTAATGGATACAACAGATAAAATAAAAGTACACGCAGAATTGGATATAGTTATCCCGCATATCGACGTGAATGCAGAATACACGAAAGCCAATGTAATGGGATTATTCAAAGGAATTACAACAAAGAAAGAAGTTGTGCGCTATGTTTTTGAGAATACCGGTATTATGCTATATGCCTACCTGCGTGGAGAAGAAGAGAGACGCGAGTATCTTTCCGGAAATATAGACATTAATTATTTTGATTATGATGATACGCATGTAAAATATTCAGTTGGTGAAATTGGTAATGGAATGAAATACACAATTGAGAGAGCCAGCGTAGTGCGTGAGATACAGGCGGTAGAAGGCAGCAAGTTAATTTTTAAGAAAGTGTTGCCACTTATGGGAGTAGAGTTTGTAAGGTATGGAATGTTAACGGTTGTTCCGTTTCCGTTTAAGTATTTAAGGGAATATATTGTGAAAGAAGACCTGTGTGATTAAATTGTCTGAAATTATTTTTTTCTGTGCTGTATTTAAGTCATTCCATAGTGGAAAACAATTTTCGAAGTTCATAACCGTTATCTCCTTTACGAACATAGTATACTTGCTTTTTTTAGATGCGTCAATTATATAACTGGCATATGCCATAAATAGAAATAAAAAGAAGTGTAATAAAGTAAATTATCTTTTCTGTGATATCATCACGGAAGCAAGCACTTATTTGGGGTATATTAAGTTCAAATAGGAGAAGGAGTTGAAAAATATGACATCTATAAATATAAATAAAGAAAAGTTTGGACAATTAATTCATAAGGAAAAACCGGTTTTGGTTGATTTCTGGGCACCTTGGTGTGGTTATTGCCGTAGAATTGGAGCGGCTTATGAAAAAATAAGTGAAGAATACAGCGATATTCTTATTGCTGGAAAAGTAAATATTGATGAAGAACCACAGATTGCAGAAGCTGAAAAGATTGAGGTGATTCCTACGCTGGTTTTATATCGAAATGGAAAGGCAATAGATTCTATTGTTGCACCTGAATCAAAAATAATGATAGAGAATTTTATTAATGAAGCATTGGAAAAATAAAAGGAGGACTGCTGTATGAATGAAAATCATGTTTACGATATGATTATCGTGGGGGGAGGACCTGGAGGGTATACTTCAGCATTATACGCAGCCAGAGCAGGATTTGATACAATTGTTTTAGAAAAATTATCTGCAGGTGGTCAGATGTCATTGACCTGGCAGATTGATAACTATCCTGGTTTTGAAAATGGAATTGACGGATTTTCATTGGCAGAGAAAATGCAAAAACAGGCGGAAAAATTTGGCGCTAAAAGTGAATATGCTGAAGTTTTTAATATGGATTTAACAGGAAAGCTTAAGAGAGTAGAAACTAGTTCGGGAATTTATATTGGGAAAACAGTAGTGATTGCTACTGGAGCAAATCCAAGAGAACTTGGTCTCGCTAAAGAAAAAGAATTGATAGGTCATGGGGTTGCTTATTGTGCCTCCTGTGATGGTATGTTTTATAAAGATAAGATCGTGGTGGTTGTTGGTGGTGGAAATTCTGCTGTATCAGATGCTGTTCTTTTAAGTCGAATTGCTAAGAAAGTCATCATTGTTCATCGAAGAGATACATTACGTGCAACGAAAATCTACCATGACCAGCTGATGAAAACTGAAAATATAGAGTTTCGATGGAACAATACAGTAAATGAACTGATTTATGGAGAACGATTGACTGGTGTGCGGTTGAAAGATACAGTTACAGGAGAAGAAAACATTATAGAATGTGACGGCCTGTTTGTGAGTATAGGAAGAAAACCGACAACAGATTTTTTAGATAATCAGATAGAACTGGATAATAAAGGATATATTGTGGCAGGTGAAAACACTGAAACGAGTATTCCGGGTGTTTATGCTGTAGGAGATGTCAGAACAAAGTTACTTCGTCAGATAGTAACAGCTGTTGCAGATGGTGCTATGGCAGTACATATGGCAGAAAAATATATAGGGGAAATGTAAAGTGAATTCCGTCTTTATGCATAGGAATTGTTTGGTTAAGTTAAATAATGAAACAGAAAATAGTCATTTTGATAGACCATATTTACTATAAATAGTCAGAATTTGAATACTGAACTTTTTATACTGAAATATGTACGATTTCAATAATGACATGAACTTAAGGGAACGTATTGCGGATACTTTGTGAACTTTATCCTGATACAATGATTATGCTGATGAAAGAGGGCATAGATAACTGAATACAAGAAAGAGACGAAAGCCTCAGTAGTTAAGAAAAAACTACTGGGGCTTTTTTTCGTGCCTGAATTTTTCAGCCAATAACTGCGGGCGTATCCCGGCAGGATAAAGGCGGAGCAGGCATGATTCTAAACAGAGGTCCGCCTTCTGGATTTGAAACGAGCAACAAGATTTCAAATTCAGGAGGAACGGACATGTATATTGAACACCCATATTTTTATGAAGGAAAGTATTACGCAAATATTGATGGAGAAATGATCGAAGTTACAAAAGAAGTTGCGTATGCGATGAACAATTTTTACAGAAGCAGCAAGGCAAAAAAAGTTGAGATCAAGAACGAACTGGGTGAGGTCGTGGATAAGATGCTGCGGGAGGTACCTTACAGCGGTCAGTCCATTGATGGAGAAGTCTTCATGATTGAGGATTTTCCAGATCTGAACTGTGATGTGGAGCACTGTGTACTGACAAAAATGGAACAGCAGGATATTCACACAGTGATCAATCAACTGAACTCAGAGGAACGCATGATTATTTATGGTATTTTCTTTGAAAACAAGACACAGACACAGATGGCGGAGATTATTGAATATTCTTGTGCGGTAACACCGCAAGTCCGGCAGACGGGAAACCGTCTGTCCGGGCCAGCGGGAACCGCTTATGCGAGTTTACTCACGTAATGTTTTGTCCAAGCCATAAACCTCTCGCATCGAGATATCATGTTCGGCATCAATGCTTGTAATGTTGATACGATAACTGTCATGAGCAATGCGGTCAATGATTGCATCTGCCAGAGGACTATCATCACCACCCAGTTGGTCGTACCATTCCTCGAACTCATACTGGGAGCAAAAAATCGTTGAAGATTTCTTGCGTCTCCGATGGAGTAGTTCGAAGATATCTCTTTGTTCAGATTCCGTTGGTTTCAATAGAAGCCATTCATCCAAAATCAGGACAACGGGATTGGCATACTTAGCCATCACCTTTTTGTAGTTGCCATCTGTCCGTGCCACCTCCAGATCAATAAGCAGATCAGGCAGACGGATATATTTGGTATTGTAATACTGCTTACAGGCTTCCATGCCAAAGGCACAGGCCATGTAAGTTTTACCGCAGCCTGTAGCACCGGTAATAAAAAGATTCCGATGTTCAGATATATATTCGCAGGTAGCAAGTCTGCGAATCAGTTCCTTGTTTAGCTTGCGTCCGGAAGTATAGTTGATATCCATGATATTCGCTTCCGGCTGATCGAAACCGGCATTCTTGATCAGTCTTTTGAGACGGTTGTTTTTGCGACTGCTGTATTCGATATCCACCAGCATACCGAATTGATCCTCAAAGGGAACCTCCTTGAATTTTGGGTCATTGAGTTGGTTGCGGAATGCATCTGCCATTGTGGTAAGGCGCATTTCTATTAACTTATCCATTGTACTCTGATTGGTCATATGTGTTTACCTCCGATAGTAATCGGCACCTCGTGTGATGCCATGTGCTTTATGTGTGGTCTTGGTATCGATTGCTTCCGATGCCAGTTTTTCTGAGCCGGTTACAAGTAGGTTTTTAATACTCTTGTAACTGGGTGATGCTGTATAGGATAATGCCTTTTTACAGGCAGCTTCCAGTAACGCATCTGAGTACTTCTCAGCAAGCTTAAGAAGCCCCATACAGCTTCGGTAGGTTTGTTGTTCCACACTTTTGGAGGTCAATATTGCATTGACTGCAGTGTACGTATTTATGCCAATCCGCTCAGCCCATTTACGGAAGCGGTCACCGTTCCATTCCAGATACTTCTGGTGGTCTGCCGGCATATGTTCAGTAATGGTGCTGTACTGCCCAGGGCGTCCTTTTAGACGACGATGGGAAGCAATGCGGTTATGGTTGTAGAAAATTTCAATCGTGGTGTCTGTTACCCTTATATCAACTTTCTTTTTAATGTATTCGTAC
>ERZ772885.2072-NODE-2072-length-10748-cov-15.948097_pt1 | contig 10748 bp, 10 predicted proteins | sample MGYA00580580_ERZ772885 | MGnify/ENA primary metagenome ERZ772885 (study PRJEB29015, sample SAMEA2737673) | human gut metagenome | biome: human gut; feature: human-associated habitat; material: faeces | place: China | collected 2012 ...
TAAGCTCGTTTACGGTGACAATACTTGGCTGGCGACGGCCCGGGAAGATAACTCATCGCGCACACTGAACACCGACTCGAAAGAGTCGGTGTTTTGTTTTCGTTAAGAATTCCCTGTTCACTGGAATTCACCTCTCCTTATATGATATAATAGCCCAAATTGTATTTTATCGCGAAGCAGGGGGTCGAGAATGAACAAAATTTTGAAAGAAAAAATCAGCGAGTCGGTGTCGTCTGTCCTGCCGATCACGATCATTGTACTGCTGCTCAGCGTGACGATCACACCGATGCCGGTCGGCACGATGGTGCTGTTTTTAACCGGTGCGGCGCTGCTCATCGTCGGCATGGCATTGTTTTCACTCGGCACGGACGTATCTATGACGCCTATGGGCGAGGGCATCGGTGCACAGTTGCCGCGTACGAAAAATCTGCTCATCGTGATACTCATTACGCTCATCATCGGCGTGCTTATCACAATCGCGGAGCCGGATCTGCAGGTGCTGGCCGGTCAGGTGCCGTCCATTCCGAACAATGTGCTGATTTGGACGGTCGCAGGCGGTGTGGGCCTGTTTTTCGTGCTTGCCATGCTGCGTACGCTGTTTAAAATTCGTCTGTCGCTGCTGCTCATTGTGTTTTACGCGGTGGTGTTTATCCTGTCGGCTTTCGTGCCGAACGAGTTTGTTTCTGTGGCGTTTGACTCGGGCGGCGTGACCACCGGACCGGTCACCGTACCCTTCATCATGGCGCTCGGTGTCGGTTTAGCTTCCATCCGAGGCGATAGCGGCGCACAGGAGGACAGCTTTGGTCTGGTTGCGCTGTGCAGCATCGGGCCGGTGCTGGCGGTGCTGCTGCTTGGCATTTTCTATCCGACAAACGGTGCAGGCTACACGGCAGTGACCGTGCCGGACGTGGAGGACACTCGTCAGGCAGCGCACACATTTGTGGTGGAGCTGCCCGCGTACATACACGAGGTTTTGTCCGCACTGGTGCCAATCATCCTGTTCTGCGCGGTGTTTCAGCTGATTTTCCGTAGATTCCATGCCATGCAGCTTAGAAAAATCGGCGTGGGTTTTGTGTACACATTTACCGGTCTGTCGCTGTTTTTGACCGGTGTAAACGTCGGATTTATGCCCGTGGGCCATTATCTCGGACAGCAGCTGGCGCTGAGCGGACAGGAATGGGTGCTGGTGCCGCTTGGCATGCTCATCGGCTATTTTCTGGTAACTGCGGAGCCGGCTGTGCATGTGCTCAACCGGCAGGTCGAGTCCATCACAAACGGCGGTATCTCGCAGAGAGCGATGATGCTCAGCCTGTCCATCGGCGTGGCCTGCTCGGTCGGCATGGCTATGCTGCGCGTATTGACAGGCATTTCAATCTATTATATACTGGTGCCGGGCTATCTTGCCGCACTGGGACTGACTTTCTGCGTGCCGAAAATTTTTACCGGCATTGCATTTGACTCGGGCGGCGTTGCGTCCGGTCCGATGACGACCACATTCCTGCTGCCGTTTGCCATGGGCGCATGTGAAGCACTTGGCGGCAACGTGATGACTGATGCCTTCGGTATTGTAGCCATGGTGGCTATGACTCCGCTGCTTACCATTCAGGTGCTGGGTCTCATCTATAAAAAGAAACAGAACAGCGAGGATGCGTCTGATGTTTCCGCAGAGGATGAGGACAGCATCATCGTTTTGGAGGGAGCAGAGCATGAGTGAAAACCGACCGCAGATGACGGTTCAGAGCGCGGTAGAGGTCGTGGCGGCCGTTGTTGACGTGGAGCAGGGCGAAAAGGTGCTGCGTATCTATCGTGAGGAACAGGCGCCGGTGGACTTTGTGTGCATGGCACACGGCACGGCGCGCACGGAAATGCTCGACCTGCTTGGCATCGGTGAAACGGCAAAGGCCATTGTGATGTGTATGGTCAGCCGTCAGACCGGCGTTCGCCTGCTCAAAAGGCTCGGACGCGAGCTGGAAATGCGATATCCCGGACGTGGAATCGCGTTTGCCATTCCGATTACAGGCATTGGTCTGCGGTGGCACAAGCTGCTGACCGCTGCAGACGAGGAGCAAAAGGAGGTCAGCCGGATGCACGAGACAGAGAAGAACGACGGTTTTGACGTTGTAGCAGTTGTGATGGAGCGCGGCTATACCAACGTGGCGATGGATGCGGCGCGCAAGGCCGGTGCACGCGGCGGCACGGTCATTTCAGCGCGCGGTATTGCGGAAAATGAGGTTAAACGATTTTTCGGTATCGAAATTCAGGCCGAAAAGGAAATCGTGTTCCTCGTGGTGCGAAGCGATGAGAAACAGCAGGTTATGACGGCGCTGATGCAGGCGGTCGGAATGAAGACCCGCAGTCATGGCATTGTGCTGTCAATGCCGCTTTCGGCAGCCATCGGACTGGCGGATTGATAATGGAAAATGGAGAATGGAAAATAAGCGTCTGACGTTTGCTTTCTGTTCTCCGTTTTTTATTGTGTTATTTGGCGGGAAACGGCGGGACACCATCCCACTCTGCACAATGATCCCGCGGGGAGCACAGCGTGCTCTCCCGTAACACAAAAGAGAGGAACGCACCCTTCAATTTCCAATTTTCATCTTCACTCTGATAAAATAGTATGATATAATGAGGGCAGTAATTTTCACAGGGAGAACCCCTAACAGGAGTAGATAACCATGATAAATGAGCACATGATGGATTTAGGCAGCCGCCGTTCGACGATCCGTGAGCTGTTCGAGTACGGGAACAGCCGTGCGGCGATCGTTGGCCGCGAGAACGTATTCGATTTCTCGATCGGCAACCCGAACGTACCCGCCCCGGAGGCCGTTCGTCAGGCGATTTACGCCGAAGCGGCAGGTGATCCGGTTGCACTGCACGGCTATACCTCGGCACAGGGTGCCGCAGACGTGCGAGGCGCACTGGCGGACAGCCTCAACAAGCGTTTCGGCACGGACTACACCGGCGACAGCCTGTACCTGACTGCAGGCGCGGCAGCCGCGCTCTCTTGTGCGTTCAAGGCGATCGTCTGCGAGGGTGACGAGATTGTTGTGTTTGCACCGTATTTTCCGGAATATAAAATGTTCATCGAAAGCGGTGCCGGTGCCAAGTGCGTCATTGTGCCGCCGTCTATCGCGGATTTTCAGATTGACTTCGGTGCTCTCGAACAGCGCCTGAATGAGCACACCAAGGCGGTCGTTGTCAACTCGCCGAACAACCCGTCCGGTGCAGTGTACTCCGAGCAGACCATCAAGCGCCTTGCCGACATGCTGCGCGGCAAGGAGAAGGAATACGGTCACCCGATTTACCTCATTTCGGACGAGCCGTACCGCGAGATCGTATATGATGGCGTGCAGGTGCCGTTTGTGCCGCATTTCTATGACGATACCATTATTTGCTACTCGTACTCCAAGTCGCTGTCGCTGCCGGGTGAGCGTATCGGCTATGTGCTCGTACCGCCGGCAGCCGCCGACAGCAAGGCGCTGTACGCTGCGGTCTGCGGTGCCGGCCGCGCACTCGGTTATGTTTGTGCACCGAGTATGTTCCAGCGCGTAGCGGCACGCTGTGCCGACCAGACCAGCGATATTGCGGTCTACCAGACCAACCGCGACCTGCTCTTTAACGGTCTGACCTCGATGGGGTATCACTGTGTCAAGCCGGACGGCGCGTTTTATCTGTTCCCGCAGACGCTCGAGGCGGACGACCGCGCCTTCAGTGAACGCGCAAAGAAATATGACCTGCTGGTCGTTCCGGGTGCGGATTTCGGTGCCCCCGGTCATATGCGAATTTCTTACTGTGTGAAAACCGAGATCATCGAGCGTGCGCTGCCGCTGTTTGAGCGACTGGCGAAGGAGTATCGCTGATTTATTATGTAAAGTTCACAAGTAGTTTCGGTTAATTATGTATAAGGTGTCAAGTTGCACTGTGCAAACTACACAAAATAACGGAGGTTGAGTTGTGAGATATTCATAAAAATTTGCTCTTGTATTCTTTTCAGGGAAAGTGTATTATAATACCAGAGATCAGGAAAGGATCTCAAAAATACAATCACCTGAATTACTGAAAAGGAGTGCAAAGATTATGGGTATGAGAAGTTTCTTTAATGGACTGGTAAACGCTCGCATGGTAGAACTGGAAGGCGAACACATCAACGCTAAGAGCATGAACCGTACCAATCGTCGCGGCAAGTAATCGTCTGATTAAAAAAACATCACACGAGGAGCCGTAACCGTACATGACAACTGAAGACAGTAAGTGAAACCCTTCCGAGGACAACATTCGGAAGGGTTTTTCTTTTGATGAAGGCAACACCGCACAATTAAAGCTGCGGCGCTTTACGGAAATTTTGTGTCCTGATGTCGTTCCGGCTTTACGGTAATACACAAAGTATTACCGCAAAACCGCGCCTAATCAGTACGCAAAATTTGCTCGTAAATCGCTCTTGTTCAATTATGCGGTATTGCCTTATCCGGTCGGATGCTCCTGTGCGAACTCGATCTGGCGGCGGAAGAACGCGGCGCGTTCCTCGAGCGTGGACGGCCGGATACTGTGCTTGCCGCAATCCGGACAGACGCGGGTTTCAGCGCTGCCGAAGAAGATAAAGTGGCAGCATTTGGTGTCGCAAGTGTAGATCATGGCTTCACCTCTCTTTTACTGAGGACAGTGTACCACAGAGAAAGTCCGATAAAACTCCCTTTCTTGCAGGAGAGCAGGGAAGTATGGTATACTGATAGCAGCAATCATAAAAATTTTGTCTGGGAGTATCAAAATGGGGGAACAAAAACGCAGTCTGTTACGTCAATTATATTTACCGGCGATTTTATGCACCGCTCTCTGGGGCAGTGCGGCGCCGTGCGTCAAGCGCGGGTACGAACTGTTCGCTGTTTCGGCTGACGCGCCGTTTTCGCAGCTTGTATTTGCCGGCTGGCGGTTTGCGCTGGCGGGAATGCTTGTGCTGCTCGTGACCCGGCTGAAAGGACACCGAATTGTGCCCAAACGGGACGAAATCAAGCCGATTCTGGCAATCAGTCTGTTTCAGAGCATGCTGCAGTATGTGTGCTACTACATCGGTCTGAGCGGCACGACCGGCACCAAAGGCTCGGTGCTCTCCGGCACGCAGACGTTTTTCGCGCTGCTGTTGGCGCATTGCCTGCTGCCGAATGACAAGCTCAACCGACGGAAAACGCTTGGCTGCATCTGCGGCTTTGCGGGCGTGCTCGCGCTCGGACTGGGCGGACTGAACGGCTTCAACCTCACCGGTGACGGTCTGGTGCTGCTGAGCGCGGTATCGGCGGGCGCGGGCGCGCTTGTTTCGCGCATTTACACGCCCGGCCGTGATCCCATGCTGCTGACCGGCTGGCAGCTGCTCATCGGCGGCTGTTTTCTGCTGGGTGTCGGTACGGCTGGCGGAGGCGCACTCGGTCGGGTGACGCTCGGCGGCGTTCTGCTGCTTGGCTACATGATCGTGCTGTCTGCGGCAGCGTTTACCATCTGGACGGCGCTTTTGGGTAAATTTCCGGTCGGAAAGGTCAGCCTGTTCGGCTTCCTGATTCCGGTGTTCGGCACGTTGTTCTCCGCGCTCGTGCTCGGCGAGAATATCTTCACCGCACGCAATCTGGCGGCGCTCGTGCTGGTCAGCGGAGGTATTGCGGTCGCAAACTCTGCAAGTACGAAAAAATAACACCGCAGACGGAATTGCGGTGCATAAAGGGTTAATCTATGGTATTTAGTTCTGCAATTTCGCTGTTTTTCTTTGTGCCGATCGTGTTTCTGCTCGATCGCAGGCTGTCGGACGTGGATGCGAAAAACACCTGGCTGCTCCTCGCAAGTCTGGTGTTCTACTCGTTCGGACAGGTGTATTACCTGCCGCTGCTGCTGCTCTCGGTGGCGCTTAACTACGTTTGCGGACGGCTGGCCGCAGGAAAGTACGCCAAACTCGGTGTCACACTCGCGGTCATCGGCGGGATAGGGCTGCTCGCCGTGTTCAAGTACGCGGATTTTGCTATCCGCACAGTGAATGCACTGTGCGGGCTGAGTCTGCCGCTGACCGGCATTGCGCTGCCCATCGGCATCTCGTTCTTCACCTTCCAAGGGTTAAGCTACGTTATTGACGTGTACCGGGAGCCGAAAATGGTTTCGCACTCGTTCAAGAAGGTGCTGCTGTACATCGCGTTTTTCCCGCAGCTGATCGCCGGGCCGATCGTCAAATACCACGACGTCGAGCAGGAGATCGACAGTCGCCGCACCACTCCGCAGGAGACCGCACTCGGCATCCGCCGGTTTATCTGCGGTTTGAGCAAAAAGCTGCTGCTGTCGAACGCGCTCGGTCAGATGGCGGACACTGTGTTCGCGCTGCCTGCCGGAGAGATCGGCATGCTGGCAGGATGGACGGGCGCCATTTGCTACACGCTGCAGATCTATTTCGATTTTTCCGGCTACAGCGATATGGCCATCGGTCTCGGACGCATGTTCGGCTTCCATTTCCGCGAAAACTTCAATTATCCGTACACCGCGACCACCATCAAGGAGTTCTGGCGCCGCTGGCACATTTCGCTGTCCGGCTGGTTCCGCGACTATCTGTATATTCCGCTCGGCGGCAACCGAAAAGGGAATGCGCGGACGTGGCTCAACCGTTTTCTCGTATTTTTCGCAACCGGACTGTGGCACGGCGCAAGCTGGACGTTTGTCCTTTGGGGACTGTGGCACGGCTTGTTTTCCGTGCTTGAGGACTGCGGTGCGATTCCGGTAGACAAGCTCAAGGGAAAACGAATCGGACAGCTGTACACGCTGCTCGTGGTCGTGCTCGGCTTTACGCTGTTTCGTGCGGACACGCTGGCACAGGCAGGTGCCATGTATGCCGCAATGTTCTCCGGCATTGGTCTGCACTGGCTGGGTACAGCGGCTGTCTGGGCAAAATTTACGCCTGCGTTTGCACTGACGCTGTGTCTTGCGCTGCTTCTGTGTACGCCTGTGGCCCGTGAGCATGCGCCGAAACGTGAGAGTGTGACGTTCATCGGCTCTCTGGGTTTGCTGCTGCTGTGCATGATGTACCTTGCGGCAGGCTCGTTTAATCCGTTCATTTACTTCCGATTTTGAGGTGAAATATGAAATATAAATGGTTTACAGCGGCGTTTTTGTCGCTGTGCCTGATCCCGGCGGCGGGTATGCTCGTGCTGCCCGAGCAGCAGGCGGCAGGCAATGAGCATCTCACGCCCAAGCCGAGCCTGTGGAACGCGCAGATCGGCTGGAACGCAGAGTTTCTCGGCGACCTGACAGATTATGTTGCCGACCATTTCGGCTTCCGGCAGGAGCTTGTCACCGCGAATGCCGCGTTGCAGACCAGGCTGCTGTGTACCTCGCCTGCTGAGGACGTCATTTACGGTACGGACGGCTGGCTGTACTACGCGAAAACGCTCGATGATTATCAGAATCACGCAACGCTGACCGAGAGTGAGGCGCAGCAGCTGGCGCAGACGGTAAAATCCATGCAGGACTACTGCGAAAGCCGCGGCGCGCGCTTTCTGTTTACGATTGCGCCGAATAAAAGCTCGCTTTACCCGGAGCACATGCCTGCGCGCTACCTGACCGAGGATGCGGACGGCAACTACGAGCGCGTGCTGCCGTATCTCGGGCAGGAGGGCGTGAACTATGCCGACCTGTTCTCCGTGTTCCGCGCACACGCGAACGTGCTGTATTATAAGACCGACTCGCACTGGACGAACCGCGGCGCCGCGCTCGCACACGATTATCTGATGAACACGCTCGACTTGCCGCATACGGCGTTCACGGACGCGGACTATACGACCGAGCGGAGCCACAGCGGCGATCTTTACCAAATGCTGTACCCGAAAGGCACGCAAAAGGAGGAAACGCAGGTGTATCATACCTCGTTTTCGTATGTGAACCCGCCGCGCTCGGACGAGGATATCCTCATGCAGACCACACAGGAGAATGCGCCGAACGGCCGCCTGCTGCTGTGCCGCGATTCGTTCGGCAATGCACTGCATCCGTTTCTCGCAGAGGATTTCCGTGAGGCGATCATCACCCGGCAGATGCCGTATCCGCTGGAGCAGGTGCAGGAGGGCGATACGGTCATCATCGAGATCGTTGAGCGAAATCTGCCGAATATACTAAAATATTCACCGGATTTGGGGAACAAAACCGAACCGTAATCCGTCTAATCAATATCCGCAGGAGAAATAAACAATATGGAGGAAATTTTATGAAAAAGCTGACAGCCATGCTGCTGGCACTAACGCTCTGCTTTGGCCTTGCTGCGTGCGGCGGCAACACCGCACAGGACGATACCAAGGACGAGAGCCAGACCGTCCAGACCGGCAAAACCGAGGATAAGAAGGACGAAGCGAAGACCGAGGAGAAATCCGACGAGGCCAAGACCGAGGACGCAAAGACCGAGACTGACGATAAGACCTCGACCGACAGCAAAACCGAGGATAAAACCAACGAAACCAAGCCGGTAACGAGCAGCACGAACACCACGACCGCAAAGCCGTCTGCTTCAGCGGGCACGAGCAAGCCGTCTGCCTCGACGAGCAAACCGGCGGCATCTGCTCCGGCAAGCAAGCCGGCACAGAGCAAGCCTGCGGCAAGCGCTCCGGCTGAGACCAAACCCGCAGAGCCGACGAAGCCGACTGCCTCTCAGGCGAGCGGGTACGTCGGTTCGTCCGCATCCGCACTCGAGAGCGCACTCGGCGCACCGACATCCAAGAGCTATTCGCCGAGCTGCATGGGCGAAGGTGAGGACGGCATCTGGACGTATGACGGGTTTACCGTTTATACCTATAAAGAGGGCGGTTCGGAGACTGTCGAAGCGGTTCAATAAATTAGCAGTTAGTAATCGACGATACGGTTTTATGTTTCGCAGGGGAGGCCAGTGGCCTCCCCTTTTCACGTTCTGCAGAGGTAAAATAAAAGGGCAGACCGGTGGTCTGCCCCTGCGGAAGATAATATTCCCAATTACTGATTCATCAGAGAATGCGTCGCTGCGGTTTATTCGCTACCTGCTTCACGGCCTTGCACGGTACGCCGATGGCAAGCATACCTGCCGGTATATCCTCCGTCACAACGCTGCCTGCGGCGATGACGGCGTTATCACCGATGGTGACGCCCGGGCAAATCTGCACGCCCATGCCAATCCAGACGTTATTGCCGATGGTGACCGGCTTGGCATATTCCAGTCCGGCGTTGCGCTGTGCAACATCGAACGGATGACCTGCGGTCGAGATACAGCAGTTCGGGCCGATGAACACATGGTCACCGATGGTGACCGGCGCCGCGTCCAGGATCACAAGGTTATGGTTTGCATAAAATGCACGGCCGACACGCGTATGGCTGCCGTAATCGACAAAAAACGGCGGCTCAATGACGATATCGGGCGCACAGGCGCCTAAAATGGTATGCAGAAGGGCGTTTTTCTCCTCCTTCTGGGAGGAACGGAGTGTATTGTAATCCATGCACAGGTCGCTGGTCTGCGCACGCGCTTCGAGCAGCGCAGGGTCGCTGTTGGCGTCGTACAGCAGGCCGGAAGCGGCTTTTTCAAGTTCGGTCATCGTCAAGGTTCCTCCTTAATTCTGGTGGCGTACCAGTTCATAATCATCGCCGGAGCGGTAGTACGGACAGCTTTTGCCGGTCTGCATCAGGCGGTAGAATTCGTCCTCATCCAGATAGGCTTCGCATACATATTCATCCATTTCATCATCGTAGACGTTGTAGGCGCAGTCGTCACAGGTTCCGGTCATCGGTCAGCGCTCCTTTCAATTTGGTCGATTGCGGATTGCAGAATAGCCTCGGGGTCGTTGCCGCAGATGTCGAGACGCTCCGCATAGATAAGGCGGGTCTCGCGGATACCGAAGTATTCTTTGGCCATAGCGGTCAGATAATCGAAGCTGAACCGCGGGTCGTACGCGCCGCCTGCGGTGGTGATGTAGGTCAGACTGCGGGCGCGGCACAGGCCGCACGGCTGCCCGTGGTCGTTGTAGGCGCTGACAATGCCGGGGACATAAATGTTCTCAATGTAGGTTTTCAGCTGTGCCGGAAAGCCCAGATCCCAGTAGGGAGCGGCAATGATGATATCGTCGGCATCGGCAAACTGGTGGGCATAATCGAACATCGGGTCGTGCCATTTGCCGCCGGCAATGAGCGATTCGCGGTGAGCAAGCCGTTTACGGTCGAGCGGGACGAGCGGCTGATCGTATATGTTCAGCTCGGTGACGTCGCTTATGTGTGCGAGATAGGCGCGCGCCAGCCGTTCCGTCCGCGACTCTTCCCGCGGACAGGCGTTGATGTAGAGTGTCATGGTATCCTTCCTTCTTCTTGTTCCTAACTATATAGTATAGCAGAAAAATGAGAAATTAGGAATTAGTAATTAGAAATTATTGTGAGAATGAATCGTTTACCCTGGGGTGCTCCGGTCGCGCTGCGGGCGAACAATGTTCGCCCCTACGGTAAAGATATAACAAATAGATTAGTGTATGTTAGCGTATGTTAGTGTGGGTAACAGGTTGTATATATGTAATAATCTGTATATCAACATACACTATCATACGGTAAGTTTTTTATAGAGCAGTGCACTGCACGCCTGTATCAAACGACATGCAGAGATAAAACGAAAGGGCAGACCAATGGTCTGCCCTTTCGGAAGGTTATCGCTAATCTTTAATTACTAACTACTGATTATTCAGCCCAGTACTTCGCAACATGTGCCTTGGTAACCTCGGCGGCCTTCTTGATAT
>ERZ772885.2075-NODE-2075-length-10737-cov-4.373806_pt1 | contig 10737 bp, 10 predicted proteins | sample MGYA00580580_ERZ772885 | MGnify/ENA primary metagenome ERZ772885 (study PRJEB29015, sample SAMEA2737673) | human gut metagenome | biome: human gut; feature: human-associated habitat; material: faeces | place: China | collected 2012 ...
CCTTGTAAGCTTGGGTAAACTTGTACCGTTAGGTATATTGACCAAGAAGCTCCCAATTCTATAAGTGGAGAGTAGTTCACGATCTTTAGCAGTTGAAGCTGGTTTTGGTAAATGGGGAAATAGTGGTATTATAGAAAATGAAAAGTATGGCACTAATTTTATGATTACAGCTGTATTTTATAGATAAGAGATATATGAGCACTTCAATTAGGAGTGTTCATTTTTTTAGAAATATAAATTACAGATTTTATTATGTTATTTGGAAGTATTTCTTTTATATTTGAGATAAAAAATTCTTTCATTTATTTATTATATTAAAGTAAGGGAGTTAAAAGCTATTTTTTAATTTTTGATTTTTATAATAATATGCTATAATTATCATAGAGTAAAGTATAGTTAATTGAAAATACTTGAGGTGATTATATATGAAAAAACTTATGCTTAAAAATTGCAAAATAGATGCCACCAAGTTGAAAGATGTAATAGCATTATGTGTTTTTGGTAGCTATCATGAAAAGGTTTTTGATAAAGATAGAAGTGATATAGATATAATGATTCTTTCTAAATATCAGCTAGAATTATATGATGAAATAGAAATTGAAGATTATCTGCAAAAAATATTATCAGAATATTTTTCATATGACAATCTTCATTTTACTTTTATTAGTGAGTTTAATTATCCTTTTAGTGAAATCTTACTAATAAGTGATGATAAAATAATTTTTCAAGAAGAAGAATATCTAGATTATGTTTTAGGATATTCAGCTTTTAAGAGGGATAGAGAAGCGTTGGAAGTTATGAGAGAGGAAAATCTAAAGGATTTGGAGAGTTTTAGGAATGGTTTATTATAAGTATAAGAAAGAAAAGTTAGAAGAGAAATTTTTAGAAAGCAAAGTATTTTTAGTTAAAATACGAGAATGTATAAAACGTAATATAGATGGTGAAGATGATATAATTAATGAGGCTATGATTTCATATTTTAATTCATTTTGTGAGTTTATAATAGATATGTGTGAAACTTATTTAGTATCAACAGATAATTATATACCAAATAAATCTGGAAGTGAAATAATAGAGTTAGCTAGTAGTTTTGGGTTTATTTCAGCTAAGGATTCTAAAAGACTTCAAGCTATAATAAAGCTAAGAAATAGGTATACTCATGATTATTATCAAAGAAAGCTTTCAAGAGAAAGAATAATTAAAATGTGTAGAGGAGATTTAGCTACACTAGAATTATTTTTAGAGATATCACAGGAAAAAATTAAATTAGTGATAAATGATGGAAATTAATTTTATCAAATGGGGATGTAGAAAGATTTTGAGGGACAGTATATAGATTTGCACAATATAAGCATAGATGAAAGTCACTTTAGTGATAGAAATCTATGCTTATTTTTGTGTAAAAATAAATCCACCTATAGTATCCATTTATGCTATATTCCCCCTAATCAAGGTTAGGACTTACGCCTTTTACCTTAAAAGGGGAATAGCCTTATGCACTAATATAAATTATTCAACTACAATTTTATTAATATCTTTTTCAGATTTTTCTTTCTTAGGCAAATGAACATTTAAAACACCATTATCAAATTTTGCCTTAATTAAATCCTTATTTACATTATTCAAATAGAAGCCTCTAGAAACTGAACCATATCTTCTTTCACGTCTTAAATAATTTTCTTTCTTTTCCTTAGAATCAGTATTTTTTGTAGCAGAAATAGTTAAATAGTTGTTATCATAGTCAATATTGATATCTTCCTTTTTAACTCCTGGTAATTCTGCGTGAAGAACATATTCTTCTGGAGTTTCATTGATATCAGTTTTAAATCCTCCATTAGCAGAAAGATCTGATAACATGCTTTCATTAAAGAAGTCATTAAATACATCATTTAATGTTAATCCTTTGTTATTTTCTCCATTGTTAAATTTAAAAGGTACTAAACCAAACATACAAAGACCTCCTTTATAAATAAATTTTTCAAAATAATTTGGTGTGAAATTTACTTTTTATAAATTTAAAAAATAAATTTCATTTGATTTTGTTTCTTTGTACAGATAACATTATAAAAGATAATAATCTAAAATAGCAAATTAAGGAAATTAAGTAAAGTAAAGAAATAATGAGTTATTTTAAGAGTCGCACACTACAATAATTAAATTTAATTTAATATTTAAAAATATGGTAAAAAATGGATTAAACAAAGAAAAATTCAATTTGAAAAAATTAAGTTTTATTGGTATTTGCCATATTATTTGTTTTTTAAACATTGAAAGGAAAAAAATAATAATATAATATAAAAGACAATAGATTTGACATAATATTTGTTTTTAAACATATTAATATTATTTATAAAAAAAGTAGTATCAATTAAATCATAGTTCTCCTTAAGGTGATAATAGTTTTTATTAGCTTAACTATTTATTAAAAAGGAAATAATATGAATGAGATACTACTTAAAATTTATATAGAATTTTTAATAATATTTAATTTGCTTATAAGATATTGAGAAGTTAAACCAGTAAACATTCCTGCTATAATTCCAGATAACAAAAGCACAGGAAGATAAAAAGCTAAGGATGTTGTTTTAGTAATAAAAATTGCCATTAATACTTGGCCAATATTATGAGCAATAGCACCAATAATACTACAAATCCAAATGTTTTCTAAGCTTAAAAACTTTTTACTTATAATCATTGCAAGGTAACATAAGACTCCACCACTTAAGCTATATAAAAGGATAGACATATTACCAGAAAAAATGCTTCCAAGAAATATTCTACATAATAATATAATTAAAGTATCAAGTGGGGAAAGAATAAATATAGCATAAACTGTAATTATATTTGCCAAGCCAAGCTTTACTCCAGGAATTGGTGTAAGTGATGGCAATTGTGCTTCTATAATAAATATTATAAGTGATATACTAAGTAATAAAGCCAGGGATGTCAATTTTCTTGTATTCATAATATTAGTGAAGTAATTTTTAAATTACCACCAAAATTCACCTCCAATTATTGTGATTTATTATTAATTTTTCATTTTGTTATTGTGATATGCCATCAATTTCACTTATTTTAGGACTTTCCTCTATTTTTATTATAATTTTATGAGGAAGACATACTATAGGTGCAATTGTATTTGATATATATCCTTGATTAATACAAATTTTATCATTGCAATTAGCATCAATTACAGCAATTTTATTTTTTTCAACAGAAATTATATTAACTTCATCATCATATGTTAAGTTTATTTCATAAGGAGAAGTAACTTTAGATAAGTCTATTGATTTTATGCATACTCCATCTTTATATATGTTTGCTATTGTGCCCTTAGAAGGCATTTTAATCAATATAAAACTTATAAAGGAAAGTATTAAACAAATAATTAATAAAATAAATATATGAGTTTTTTTAATTTTCATTTTTTATTATATTAGGAGAGATATTACTAAAATCATCTAAAAGGGTAATATCATCTTCAATCCCTTCTGTAATATAAATATGACCATCTTTTGTTATAAAAACAGCATCAAAGTCATTATTTTTTTTCCAATATTCAATAGATTTTTCTAGTCCCATAACAAAAAGGGAAGTGGAAAGTGCATCACATAATACTGCATCTTTGCCAATTATACTTACAGAAAGAAGTTCATTATTTATTGGCATTCCAGTATTAGGATCAATAATATGTCCATATTTTACTCCATTATCATCAATGAAATATCTTTGATAAGCACCAGAAGTAATTACTGCTTTATTAACAATGGAAATAACTGCTGCATTACTATTGGTTAATGGATTTTTAATTGCAATTTTCCATGGGGTACCATCAGGCTTAGAACCTAAGGCATGGACATTCCCACCTAAGTTTAAAAGAGCAGATTTTACATTATGTTCTTTTAAAATATTAATTAATGTATTACTTGTATATCCCTTAGCAGTACTTCCTAAATCTATTGCCATATTATTATTTAATTTTATTGTGTTATTATTTTTTGAAAGAGTTATATTTTTATAATTTACATATTGTAATAAATAATTTATTTCTTCAACTGATGGAACATTAGGGGTTTCAGTGGTAAATCCCCAAGACTTAACTATGGGATAAACTGAAATATCTAATGCACCATTTGTTAAATTACATATTTTTAAGGATTCTTCAATTAAATTAAAGGTATCTTGAGATAATGTATTTTCACCTTTTTGATTTAAAATTGAAATTTCACTATTATCATTAGTTGTTGAAAATAAGTTTTCTAATTCAATTATTTTTTCTTCACATAAGTTTAAGACATCATTTGCAGAAGTATAAGCAGTTAAGCTCATTATTGTATCCATTGCAAAAATTTCTTTAGTTAGCTTAGTTGTATCATTTAAATCAGTTTCTTTTTTTAATATTGCAATGTTTTTAATTAATATTGCTGATGAAAATGCCGCTAATAAAATAATTAAGCTTAGAAAAACTTTTTTATTGTTAATTTTCTGCATTTTTTAAGGCAGCCTTTACTGCAGAAATAAGTCCCTTAGAACTAAAAGTAGCACCACTTACAGTATCAACATCTGGACTTTGAGAGTTAAGTATAGAATCAAATATTCCTGAAATTGCAGTATCAACAAAAGGTGAATTATCAACTGTGTCAATAACAACTAAGTTTGTAATAACATCATTTTTAATTGTAACTTTAACTGTAATGTTTCCATTATATCCAGAGCCTGTTCCTTCATAAACACCATCTTTATAAATAGAACTAGTGCTTCCAGTAGGTTCATTTGAAGGAGTGTCATTTGGAGCTGAAGGCGGATTACTTGGAGTTGAAGGAGCATTATCAGAGCTTGGAGGAGTATTATTTATATTTGATTCATTTCCAGCGTTTGACTCATTTCCAACATTTGAAGAAGTATTGTTATCTTTTAAATTGTCTTGAGGCGTTAAAGACTTATTATCTTTATTTAAATTTTCTTCAATATTTAAAGAAGCAACATCTTTTGTTTCAGCTTCATTATCAGCTTCATTATTTGAATCTGAATTTTCATCTTTTATCTCATTTTCATCATTTGAAGAATCATCATTTGAAAAATCAGCATTTTCATTTAATGAAATTTCAGCTTTATTAGTATTATTAGAAGCAGAATCAGTATTATTAGAAGCAGAAGCATTATTTTTTTGAGCTAATGATGGCATAAGAGCATATGCAGTTATGCAGGCAAAAGCTACAACTGCTATACAATAAGATGTTACAGTTCTAGATTTATTAAACACCTTTTTATTTAATGCTTTATTAACACGCATTGTAGCATATATTAAAAATACTAAACTATAAATTAATACATTTAATATGTATTGTAAGTTTCCACATTTAGCTATTGGAAGCATTATAAGCATTACATGAATATAAATTAATCCATAAAAAGCATAAGCAGATTTTTGAAGCATTTTCCAAGATTTATATTTCATTTTTTTTCTTATCATTGGGAATGAAGTAATCATAAGTGGAATCATAATAGCAATTAAAATAATACTTATTATTGCAGCTAAAATCATATTTAGTGACATTGATTTTGGGTTTGTAAATAAGGTTACAAAATGATATCTTCCAAAGCTAATGTTATGAGCAAGAGTAAGTATACTTGCTATAATAGATAATTCTGCTCTAATTGGCATTAATATTTTCATTAATTTACTTCCATTTTTTAATGCACCAGTATACATAACTACAACAAAAATAGAAGTTGCAAATGTGCTTTTTGTAAATAGTGGCATTATATTGTTTTTAATAAATGGTGGGAAGCTTGAAATAGCACCACTATATGAAGCAATAATTATAAGTAATGATATAATTCCAGTTACTATATAGCAAAGTATTGAGTGCTTTTTTATAAATTTGCGCCCTATAAAAATTAAAAGAGCAGTTAAAATAATAGAAATTAAAAAGTTCATGTTTCCTCCTAAAACTAACATTGGGGCTGTAGCACTAAAACTTTTAGACACAATATATTCTTTAATATATTGTACTATTTACTCTTAATGCAACATCCCTAAGTATTTTTATTATTGTATTGTTAATTTGAATTTTAATGGCTGATAATCATAAAGTGTAATTTCAATAGCATATTCCCCATAAATAAAATTAAAGTTTTTTAGGTTTAATTTATTTTTACAAAAAATTCAAAATACAATAATAAAAGTATAAATGAAAAAATGTATGAAATCAATAATCATTATCAATTAAGTAAATATAGTTAAAAATATAATTAAATATTTTAATATGTATGTAATTAGTTGTTAAAATATCGAGTTTAAAATTATGTTGAAAAAAATATCACAAAAATGTATAATATTAGAGAAGTGAATAAAATCTAGTAAGATTTACTAGGAGAGGTTCGTATGACCATCCCTCTATAAAAAACTAGGCTTAGTTATAAATTATTTTTGTATTTTATAACTTTAAAATTATAAGTTTTTTTATAGAACCTCTAAGTTTAATGCTTAGAGGTTTGTTTTTTTGGAATGACCATCTAATCTCCCTTACACTTACTAAATTAAGAGTAGGAGTGAAAAAATGAAAAGAAACAACACAAAAAAGTTAGTGCTTATATCATTATGTATAGGTATAAATGTAATAGGCGCACTAATAGCAGTGACATTAAAACTGCCAATATTCCTTGATACAATTGGAACATTTTTAATTGCATTTTTATTTGGACCAATAGCAGGAATTACCACAGGGATATTAAGTTATTTAATAACAACAATGACTTTTGACCCATATGCATTATATTTTATACCTTCACAAATAACAGTTGGGCTTTTAGCAGGTATAATTTATAAAAAAGGTGGTTTTAAAAAGAAAGCTATTATGCCATTTAGTACATTATTAATTGCTATATGTTCAGCTATTGTTGCAGCAATTGCATCTGCAGTTGTGTTTGGAGGAATTACTTCATCAGGAAATTCAATTATTATAATTTATTTAAAAAATATGGGGTTAGGATTAGTTCCAAGTATATTTATAACTCAAATATTAACTGAATTTATTGATAAAATGATGATTGTATTATTAGTAATTAATATTATTAAAGCAATGCCTAATAATTTTAAGTTAGAATCTAATGTTTAAAAAAGGGAGATTTATGGATAGATATAGTAAGATAATTAATAAAAATAGTAGAGAAATTGTTTTGTTAAAAGCTTTTCCATGTGTTTGGGGAAAATGTAGTTTTTGTGATTACATTGATGATAATGGAAAAGATGAAGAAGAATTAAATAAGCTAAATAAAGGGGTTTTAGATAATATAACAGGTGAATTTGGAGTTCTTGAGGTAATTAATTCAGGAAGTTGCTTTGAAATACCAAAGGAAACTTTGAATTACATAAAAAAGATAGTAGATGAAAAGAAAATCAAACTTTTATTTTTTGAAAGTCATTGGTGTTATAGAAATAGATTAGATGAAATGAGGGAGTTTTTTAATATTCCTATAGTATTTAAAATTGGAGTTGAAACTTTTGATTTTGACTTTAGAAATAATTTTTTAAATAAAAATGCTAGGTTTAGAGACCCAAGGGAAGTTGCAGAAAAGTTCCAATCTGTATGTTTGATGGTTGGAATAAAGGGACAAACTAGGGAAATGATTAAAAGAGATATTGAAATTGTTTTAGAACACTTTAAGTATGCAACTATTAATGTTTTTGTTAATAATACTACTGAAATTAAAAGAGATGAGGAATTAGTTCAGTGGTTTAAAGATGAATATGAATTTTTAAATACTCACCCAAAGGTTGAAGTTTTATATCATAATACTGATTTTGGTGTTGGTGATTAAGTTTAAGGGTAGTGCTTATTTTTATAGGCACTATTTTTTTGTACAAATCGATTTGATGGTGTTTATAAAAAATTTTAGCCTCTGAGGAAAGTTACCCCAGAGGTATTTTTCTGTAATAAAAAACTTAATTATAAATGAGTAGAATTAAATTTGATAAATGTAGTATAATAGAAAAAACTATTAAAATAATAAAAAGGAGAAAGAAATGTTAGATGTAAGAGATATAAGCGCTGGAAATTTTCAAGGAAATATTGTTCTTGTTTATGAAGACAAGCCAACAAACAATAAAATAGTAGAAGTTCTAAAATCTAAAAAAGTATTTGAAGGAAAAAGTGGTCAGATATTTTACAAAACTACTGAAGATTTAAATTATGAAATTTTTGTGGGACTTGGAAGATTTGATGAATTAGAAAAAGTAGATTTAATAAATGCTGTAGCAAAGGGAATTAAGCAAGCTGAAAAATTAAAAATTAATGATTTAAGTATTAATTTTGTAAAGGCTAATGGATTATGTACAGGGGGAATTACCACTGCAATAGTTCATGGAATAAAATTAGCAGGATATAAGTTTGATAAATATAAGAATAATGAAAAATTTTATTTGCCAAATGTAACAATTTTAGGGGCTCCAAAAGAAAAAGTTGATAAAATGAGAAAAAAAATACAAGAAGCTATTAATGTTGCAGATGGTATAATTTTAGCTCGTGATCTTGTAAATGAACCTTCAAATGTATTATATCCTGAAACTTTAGCACAAAGGGCAGTAAAAGCAGGAAAAGAAAGTGGATTTGAAGTAGAAGTATTTAATGAAGAGAAAATTGAGGAGTTAGGAATGAAGGCCTTTTTAGAGGTAGGAAAGGGTTCAGTTCATAAGCCAAGATTAATAGTAATGAGATACAATGGCAATGGAAATAGTAATGAAAGAGTTGGTCTTGTAGGAAAAGGTCTTACTTTTGATACTGGTGGATATTCTCTTAAACCATCATCATCTATGGATACAATGAAAAGTGATATGGGTGGAGCAGCAGCTGTTATTGGAACAATGCAAGCACTTGCAAAAAATAAAGTTGAAAAAAATGTAGTTGCAGTAGTTGCAGCTTGTGAAAATGCTATTTCTGGTGGAAGCTATAAGCCTGGAGATATTATTGGCTCAATGGCAGGAAAGACTATTGAAGTATTAAATACTGATGCAGAAGGAAGATTAACTTTAATAGATGCTGTTACTTACATTATTGAAAAGGAAAATGTAAATAAGATAGTTGATGTTGCAACTCTTACAGGTGCTGCTTTAGTTGCACTTGGAACTGAAATAACTGGAGTTATAAGTAATAATGATGAATTCTATGATGAATTAATTACTGCTTCAAAGAGAAGTGGAGAAAAGTTCTGGAGATTACCTAATGATAAATGCTATAAGAAGCTTTATAAGGGTGATTTTACAGATTTTAAGAATATTGGTGGACGTTATGGAGGTTGTATTACAGCAGGTATGTTTATTGGAGAATTTGTACAAGATAAGCCTTGGATTCATTTAGATATAGCAGGGACATCTTGGGTTGAATCTTCAAGTGATACTACACCAAAGGGCGGCACAGGAGCACCAGTTGCAACTTTATATGAGTTAGTTGTTAAGCATAAATGTAAACATAAATAAATTCAAAAAGAAGTCAAATTAGTTTTGGCTTCTTTTTTGTATATTATGGGAAAATTAATGGATAGTTAAAAGTATTATTAATATTGAAAAAAGTATAATATTTGTTGTTTATTATACTTTTTTAGTATAATATGTTATAATAAAGCAAAAATATGATGGGGAAATGTAAATTTTATGTGGGGGTGGAATTAAATAATGAGTGTAAACAAAATAGATAAAAGAAATTATACAATAGAAGATTTAGAAGAACTATTAGATAAAATTCCATATGAAATTTTTATTAAAGATACAAATGGAATATATCAATATGTTAATTTAGCAACAGAAAAGAAATTGGGGATTAAAAAAGAAGAAATAATAGGGAAAAATGATTATGATATAAGACCTAAAACACTTGCTCATATTTGTGATGAAAGTGATAAAAGTGTTTTAGAAAATGGTGATAAAGAGTTTGTAGAAGATAAAATAATAAATGATAATATAGAAACAAGATATGAAATATTTAAGGCATTATTGAATAATGATAAAGATAAAGTGAAAATAGGTGGAATTGCAAAGTTTGTAAGTGAAGATAAGTCTTTGCAAATAAGCATTAATGAAAATTCAAATAAAATAATGAACAATCCTAAGATATTAAATTCTTCTTCAGTTTATTATGGAATTTTAAAAGATTTAAAATCAGCAGTTAAATGTAATGAGGTTGGATTATATTTATATGATAAAAATAAAAATGCAATGATATTAAATAATCATTTTGGGGAAGATGAAGCATTTTTTGAAGAAAGCTATAATATAACAATGGATATTGAAAAAAATTATTTTTACAATTATGAGTGTAAAATTGAAGAAAAGTTAAATTTTAATAGTGTTAAATACATATATTTATTGAAAATAAATAATAATCTTTTAGGGTGTATACATATTTATTATGAAAATAAACCAAAGAAAATAAATGAAGAGTTTATAAAATATATATGTATAATATTATCATTTATTAAAGATAAAAAAAATCTTAAACATGCTGTAGAAATTGAAAGTTTAAAAACAGAATTTTTTGCAAATTTATCTCATGAATTTAAGACACCTATAAATATAATTTTAGGCATAGTACAATTAATTGAACAAAGTAGAAGTAATAATAATTATATATTAGATAATCTAGATTTTCATATAAATATAGTAAAGCGAAATTCATATAGACTGTTAAGACTTGTACAAAATTTATTAGATCTTAGTCAAGTAAAAAGTCAATATTACGA
>ERZ772885.2093-NODE-2093-length-10658-cov-6.516929_pt1 | contig 10658 bp, 9 predicted proteins | sample MGYA00580580_ERZ772885 | MGnify/ENA primary metagenome ERZ772885 (study PRJEB29015, sample SAMEA2737673) | human gut metagenome | biome: human gut; feature: human-associated habitat; material: faeces | place: China | collected 2012 ...
CCGCCCTTGACCAGCTGGTCAAATACCCCCAGTTCTTCCACATGCCGCTGGTCAACGGCTCCTACTGGGCTATGGTACATGGCTCCAACCCCGAGCAGGTGCTGCAGGACGCCGAGGGCTGCGCCGTGATGCAGGAACTGGGCCGCAACATGGCATGGCTGCTGCGCTGCATCGAGGCCGGTAAGGCCGCCGGTATCGACCACCCGCAGAACCCGCCCCATGACCAGCTTTATCCGCTGAGGTATGAATAAATTTGGAGCCCCGGAACGCCGCTGGCGTTCCGGGGCTCCATTTCTATGGGCGATTTTATACAATTTTTCCAAGCATTTCTTGGGCAACCTGCCACCGGCAGCTTCCGCGCACTGCAAAATTTCTGCTGTTCCGGCACAAAAGGGGCGTGAATGCTTTTTTCGTTCATAACTTTGTGATACCATACCTCTATAAGCTTATCACTCAGACGGAGATCCTGCTATGGAACACTACGATTGGAACGACGGCTGGCTGTTTGCCCCCACCTTTGACCCGGCGCTGGTGCGCCCGGAGTGCCCGGAGCTTTCCCTTACCCCGGTGCGGTTGCCGCACACGGTCAAGCCTCTGCCCTATAATTATTGCAATGAAAACGACTACCAGCGCCTGTGCGGCTACCGGCGGGAGTTTTTTGCGCCCAAGGAGTGGCTGGGCCGCACCGTGCTGCTTACCTTCGGGGCGGTGGCGCACGACGCCACCGTGTTCTGCAACGGGCGGCGGGTGTTCCACCACAGCTGCGGCTACACCGCTTTTACCGTCGATCTGACCAGTGCTCTCCATCTGGGTCAGAAGAACGTGGTGGCTGTCCGCTGCGACAGCCGCGAAGATTTGAACATCCCGCCCTTCGGCGGGCAGATGGACTTTCTGACCTACGGCGGCATCTGCCGCGCCGTCTGCCTCGACGTGAAAGAGCCCGCCTATCTGCGGGACATCTTCATCGAGACGAAGGCCGAGGGCGATTTCCGCATCTACACGGCCACTGTGGGCGAGACCGTCGGCTGCACGTTACAGGCCGAGATACGCAGCCCCTCGGGCAGCCGGGCGTTCTACACCGGCGAGCTGTCGCTGCCCATCACCGGCGCACTGAACAGCGTCCATCCGTGGAGCATCGAGCACCCCACCCTCTACACCCTGACCGTCCGGCTCATCCGTCCCGGCACCGGCGGCCTGCCCGACCGGGTCCTGGACGAGAAAAGCTGCCGGTTCGGCTTCCGTACTCTGCAGTTCGTGGCGGGCGGGCTCTACCTCAACGGCCAGCGGGTGGAGCTGCGGGGCCTCAACCGCCGCCAGAGCTACGCCTATCAGGGCTATGCCATGCCGGACAGCATCCAGCGGCTGGATGCTCAGATCCTGAAAAAAGACCTTGGCTGCAACGCGGTGCGCACCAGCCATTCCCCCCAGAGCCCGGCGTTTCTGGATGCCTGCGATGAGCTGGGCCTGCTGGTGTTCACCGAGATGCCCGGCTGGCGGTACATCGGCGACGAGAGCTGGAAGGCGCAGGCCTTGCAGAACTGCCGCGAAATGGTGTGCCAGTGCCGCAACCACCCCAGCATCTTTTTGTGGGGTGCCCGTGTGAACAACAGCGCCGACGACGAAGCGTTTTATAAGCGCACCAACGAGGCCATCCACCGGCTGGACCCCACCCGCCCCACGGCAGGCGCGCGGAACCACCGCAAGAGCCAGCTGCTGGAGGATGTTTACGCCTACAACGATTACTCTTACCGTGGGCGCGGTGCCGCCTGCGAAGCCCGCGCCGCGGTGACTTCCGATCCCCGCAAGGGCTACCTCATCAGCGAATTCGGCGGGCAGCAGCTGCCCACCAAGCCCTTTGACGACGAGACCCACCGACTGGTGCAGGCTCTGCGCTATGCTGCCGGGATCAACGATTCCATTGCGCAGCAGGGTGTGGCCGGCAGCTTTGGCTGGTGCATGACCGATTACAACACCCACCGGGAATTTGGCAGCGGCGACCGCATCTGCTACCACGGTGTGATGGATATGTTCCGCAACCCGAAGCTTTCGGCGGCGGTATATGCAAGCCAGAAAACGCCGCGTTCCCCCTCGGACATCGTGCTGGAAGTCTCTTCCGGCATGGCACTGGGCGACCTGCCCGGCGGCGTTCCCACGGCCTGCTGGGTGTTCACCAACGCCGAAAGCGTGCGGCTGTACCGCGGCAACGACTACATTGCCGAGTTCACGCCTGACCGGCACGGCCGTTTTGCCGCCATGACGCATCCGCCCATTGAGATCAACGATTTTGTGGGTTCTTTGTTGGAAAAGTACGAGGGCATGGACCCGGCCTCCGCCCAGATGACAGCCGCTATCCTGAACGAGATGCGCCGGGATGCCATGGAGCTTTCGCCGCTTTCCAAGGCGCGGATGCTTTCGCTGCGGCTGAGCTGGAACGAGGTAGCCCGCATGTATTACAAATACATCGGCGCGCTGGGCACACCGTGCGCAGCCTACCGTTTTGAAGCCGTGTGGCATGGCCGCACCGTGCGCACCGTGGTGCGAGAACCGGTGCAGAGCGTCCGGCTGGAATGCACCGTGCACAACCCCATCCTCACCGACGGCCCCACCTGGGACTGCGCCGCTGTCAGCCTGCGCGCCATCGACCAGAACGGCAGCCTGCTGCCCTACTGCGGCGAAGCCGTTCAGCTGAGCGTGGACGGCCCGCTGAAGATCATTGGTCCCAGCGTGGTGCCGCTGCGCGGCGGCATGGCGGGCACCTACCTTGCCACCACCGGCGAAGCGGGCCGCGCCGTGCTGCACTGCCGCATGGAGGGTGCGCTGGATACCGATGCCGTGGTGACCATCCGCTGCCGGGAAGCTTAATTTCCGTCCCTTCATGATAGATTTGCACTCTGTTCAAAATTTCATCATGGTTGACTGGTATCCTAAGAACTGTAAAATAACGGCGGGCGCGCCCGCTTTGATTCCAAAACAAAGGATGCAGGAGTTATGAGAGAAAAATTCCGTCAGTTTATGATCGGCCGCTACGGTACCGATGGCCTGAACCAGTTTTTGAGCATCGCGTCCATCGTGCTGCTGCTGATCTCGCTGCTCACCCGCTTCAGCCTGTTCACATGGCTGGGTCTGGTGCTGCTGGTGCTGTGCTACTACCGCTCGCTCAGCCGCAATATTTCCAAGCGCACGGAGGAGAACTACCAGTACTATGCCCTGAAGGACCGCGTAGACCGTAAGTTCCGCGGTCTGAAGGATCAGTGGGCCAACCGCAAGCTCTACCACTACTACCGCTGCCCCAAGTGCCGCCAGAAACTGCGTGTGCCCCGTGGCCGCGGCCGCATCCAGATCTCCTGCCCGCGCTGCGGCACCCAGTTCATCAAAAAGAGCTGAGCGGCCATGTTTGGTTATGTTGTGCCCAACCAGGCTGCGCTTTCGGACGAAGCACAAAAGCGCTACCGCACCGCCTACTGCGGGCTGTGCCGCCGCATCGACGCACTGCACGGCCTGCGGGGCCGCTTTACGCTGAGCTATGACCTCACCTTCCTGAACCTGCTGCTGTGCAGTCTGTACGAGGGCGAGACCGAAGCTTCTTCCGGCCACGACCGGTGCCCCATCCACCCCTTGGGCGGTGTGGAATGGCGGGCGGCCTCCCCCACCGATTACTGTGCAGATCTGAGCGTAGCTTTGCACTACTACAACGCCGAGGATAAGTGGAAGGACGACCGCAGCCTGCTGGGCCTTGGATATGAAAAGCTGCTTACCGGCTGTAAGCAGGCTGCCGAGAGCCGCTGGCCCCGTCAGTGCAGCGCCATCCGCACCTGTCTGGACAGGCTGGCAGAATATGAAGCTGCCGGGAGCGAAGATCTGGATGCCGTGTCCGGCTGCTTTGGCGAGCTGATGGCAGAGCTGTTCGACTACCGGCAGGATCACTGGTCGCCGGAGCTGCGCAGCATCGGCTTCCATCTGGGCAAGTTCATCTACCTGCTGGATGCCTATGACGATCTGGAGCACGACCAGCGCAAGGGGGCCTACAATCCGCTGAAAGCACTCAGTCAGCAGCCCGGCTATGAGGAAGAGCTGAAAGAGATCTTTGAGCTGCTGCTGGCGCAGTGTGCCAAGAGCTTTGAACGCCTGCCCTGCGTGGAGGACGCAGACCTGCTGCGCAACATCCTTTACTCCGGCGTATGGCTCAAATACAACTGCAAAACAGCCAAGCAGGCCCGCAGCCGTGGCTGAATGGCGGCTTTGTCTTGATTTTTCCACGGCAATACGGTAGACTATAAACATTGCGCGGCACTGTGGCTGCGCGAAATGAGACGTGAGGAAGTATATCCATGAGAGACCCCTATGAGGTGCTGGGCGTTTCGCGCGGCGCTAGCGATGACGAGATCAAAAAAGCATACCGCGCCAAGTGCAAGCGCTGGCACCCGGACCTGAACCCCAACGATCCTACCGCCGAGGAGCACTTCAAGGAAGTGCAGGCGGCTTACGATGCCATTACCAAGGGTGAGACCGGCCCCCAGATGGGCGGAAATCCCTACGGCAGCTACCAACAACAGGGTTACGGCCAGCAGAACTACCAGCAGCAGGGTTATCAGAACGGTTACGGCGGTTTTGACGGATTCGATGGCTTTGACCCGTTCGGTTTCGGGTTTGGCTTTGGCGGCTACCAGCAGGGTTACGGCCAGCAGGGCGCAAGCTATTCCGGCTCCGACAGCCCGGAGATGCAGGCCGCCCGCAACTTTGTGGCCAATGGCCGCTATGCGGAGGCCCGCCGCGTGCTGGACGGCATGACCGGCCGCAATGCCCGGTGGTATTATCTTTCCTCCCTCGCAAATCAGGGCTTGGGCAACCGCATCGATGCGCTGCAGGATGCCCGCCGTGCCGTGCAGCTGGACCCGGGCAACACCGAGTACCAGATGCACCTGCGCCGGATGCAGAACCCCGGCCAGACCTACCGCACCACACAGGCCACCTACACCAGCCCCGGCGGCCTGATGCAGTGGTGCTGGAGCATGATCCTGCTGAACCTGCTTTGCAACTGCTGCTGCGGCGGCTGGGGCTTCCGGTTCCGCATGTGATCCCGTTTTTTCTCATAAGATACAGCAAGACCCCGCACCTTCTGGTGCGGGGTCTTGTTTTTGCTTTACGATATCACTTTACGGTGATGTTGCGGCTGATCTTGCTGCAGGAGTAATTGCCGCCGATCTCTGCCGTCTGCACATAGGTGCCCGGCTCTGTGGGCAGCTCGCTGGTGGCATCACAACCCCAGCCGGACTTCTTGTAGCTGTAGCGGATCTTATCGGTGGGCACCACCTGACCATCCACTTCCAGCACAGCCGCTTCATTGAAGCTCTGCAACTCTTCGGCGGTCATGGGCTTTTCGGCCTGCTGTGCCCAGTACATGCGCACGCCGTTTGTCTTGGGCTTGATCTTGAACATGGCAAAGCCTGCGGTGTTCATATCGCTGCTTTCCAGCGCCAGTGCACCGGCCACATAGTTGCCGGCATCCACCGGCTGCTCGTCCAGATAAATGCGGCTGAACGCGCCCTCCGGCAGATACTTGCGGATCAGGTTCAGCGCAAGGCGCAGGCCGTTGGACACCTGATCGATGGTAGGCACATAGAAGTGCAGTACATCCATCACCGAGACGGCCTCATCGGCCACCCGCAGCAGCACGCTGACATCGTTGCCGTCGATCAGCTGCTTGAGGTAGCTGTACACATTGAACTCCTCTGCCTGATCCGGTGTCTTGGACATCTTCTTGGGCAGCGGGATCATCTTGAGCAGCGTGCGGATCTTATCCGACAGCACCAGCGTCACATAGCCATTCGCTTCGCCGCCAACGCCCACCACAACACCGATATACTGGGTATCGGCAGGGTTGGTCTGCACCTCCAGCTTGTAGTTGGAGCCATAAACAAGGTCGCCCGTGGCTTTGAGCCGGATGGAAACCATATCATTCTGCTGCTCCAGCGCTGCATTTTCCTGCGGCAGAGCTGCTGCGGCAAACACCGGCGTTGCTGCCGCGCTGAGCATGAACACTGCTGCCAGTGCAAGAGCTATCAATCGTTTGGCCTTCATTGCTTAAGACCTCCTTATTCTGTAAAGGGATCGCACAGCCGCGCCCCACGGCACACTGCGTCGGGAACCGGCATGATACCATGCCGGTTGTACCTCGATTTTACCGCAAAACGCTGTTTTGGTCAATAACGTGATTCAAGTAATTCAATTTTTTTATATTTTATGCAAAAAAGAGGAACCTACCCTTTTCCAGTGGTTTCTCCCTCAAGTTCATTCATCAATAAAATATTCCGGGTGGACGCTGCGGGCCTGCGCCACCGACTGCTTATACCGGCTCAGGTGGCTTTCCAGCGCTTCGCTCACGTCGTCCGCGCTGCCGTGCAGCAGCGCTTCCAGAATTGCCGTGTGCGAGGAGCAGACCGACTTGTTTTCCTCGGTCTGCAGGCTGAACTTGCGGATGCGCTCCACATGCTGCAGGCTGGCCAGCATGTGGTCGTAGTGATCTTCCATGCCGCACAACTCAAAGGATTTGCGGTGGAATGCATTATCCAGCTCCAGCATACGGGCAGTGCGGTCCGGCTGGCTCATATCCGCTTCCAGCACACGGTATGTCTCAATGTTGCTGCGGTATTCTTCCTCCTGCCGGGGTGTCACATGGCCGCGCAGCCGGTTCAGGATTTCTTTTTCCAGTGTATAGCGGGCAAACTGCTCCATCTCCATCAACTTCAGGTTGATGGGTGCCACATGGGTGCCGCTCTGCGGTTTGATGTCCACCATGCGGGCCAGATTGAGCATCAGCAAAGCCTCCCGCATGGGCGTGCGGCTGATGCCCAGCTCTTCGGCCAGCTCCCGGTCATTCAGCGGATCACCGGGCTTCAGCTCCATCGTGATGATCCGGCTGCGGATCGTCTGGTATGCCGTTTCGCGCGCACTCAGTGATGACATGTGGTCTCTCTCCCTTCAACCTCCGGTGTAAAGCAAAAATTGATATACTAGTATTGAAGTTATCAAGACCATATTACCCAACCACAGGGCGGCTGTCAAGTGTGGCTGCAACTAAAAATCGCCAACATTTTTCTCTGTTTTGTCAAGACAGGCCCCATGGCAGCACAAAAGCCCTCCGGGTGAAGGGCTTTTGCTGCGTTTACTTTTTAGCGGAACGGTACACCACCGGCACCCACACAAAGGCCACGGCCAGACCGCACACCACATCAATGATGGAGTGCTGCTTGGTGAACACGGTGGACGCACAGATCAGTGCAGCCCACACCCAGGCCAGAATTTTCAGGGCCGGGCGCTCCTTTGCCAGCTTGCTGTGGCTGAACGCCAGTGCCATGCAGGCCGTGCTTTGGCAATGGATGGACGGACACACATTGACCGAGGCGTCCGCCCTCCAGATCAGCTGCATGATGCTCATTGCAATGTTGCTGCGGCCCACCGCATCCACTGTGGGGCGGATATCCAGACCGTTGGGCAGCAACATGTACAGGATCAGGCAGAAGGTCATGCCGGAAAACATGGTCAGGCAGAGCTTATCGTAGCTTTGGGTGTCGCACCACCACAGCAGGGCCGTCACACCAGCCAGCAGCACAAACCAGCTGCAATACGGAAAGATGAACCACTCATTGAAGGGGATCAGATCATCAAGCGGGGCGTGGATGATATATTTGGGATCTTTGATGGTCAGATCCAGCCAGAAGAACCAGATCAGATACACCACCCAGTACAGCTGGAACCACAGGTGCGGGCGGCGTCGGCTCCACAATTGTTTTGGATTCATGGTATTTCTCCTATATTTTCAATGTGATGACGTATGATTATACCACATCACGCCATCTTGCGCAAACCTTTCCGGTGCGATAAAATAAAAAGAGTGTTGTAAACTTGCGCTCTGTTTTTGAGCGTACCTATTATAAAAGGAGTCATTATGTTGCAAAGCTTTCCCCTTGTCCGCCTTGCCGCGCTGGATCTGGACGGCACCCTGCTGAACCGGAACAACGAGGTCACCCTTGCCACCCGTCAAGCCATTGCCCGCGCTGTAGAGCATGGCGTGGTGGTGGTGCCCGCTACAGGCCGCCCGCTGGCCAGCCTGCCGCCTGTTGTGGCAAAGCTGCCCGGCATCCGGTATGCCATCACCTCCAACGGTGCCGCCGTGTGGGACCTTGGCGATGACCCCATGGGTGCTGTGCACAGCCGCTATGCCAACGCTGCCCAGCGCCACACCAGCGAACCCGCCTGCCTGCTGCACCGCCTGATGCCGACAGAAGTGGCACGGGAAGCTTTTGACCTGTTCCAGCAGTACGATGGCGAGCTGAGCGTATTCAGCGACGGCCTTGCCATCAAGACTCCGGAGGGCATTGCAAAGCTCACCTCCCGCACCACCCACTTTCTCTCCTCCGAGGCGCGGCAGAACCTGACCGACGGCCGCTTTACCGTCATTCCCGGCATCGAGAGCTGGATGTCCCGCCATGCGCACGAGATCGAAAAACTGTGCATGTTCTTCGACAGCACCGAAAAGACCGCCGCTGCCCTGCCAAAGTTTCAGGCTATCCCGGGCGTGGCCGTGGTGCAGGGTTCGCCGGATAACATTGAAGTGACCGCTGCCGGTGTGGATAAGGGCAGTGCCCTGCTGGCTCTGGCCGACCTGCTGGGCATCCCCCACGAGAACACCCTTGCCGTGGGCGACAGCGAGAACGACCGCGCCATGCTGGAAAAGGCAGGGATCGCCGCTGTTATGGCCAACGGAATGCCCCAGATCAAGGCCATTGGCAGCATTGTGAGCGAAGCCGACTGCGACCACGACGGCGTTGCAGAGCTGTTCCGGAAGCTCGGCATCTGAGCAAACCGGGGCAAAACGGCCCTGCTTTTCAGGTCATTCGTCATTTTTGTGCAATGTATACAAGCTCTTATGCAAAACATTGTGCTTGTTGAGCATTACCAAACTTGTTTCCGTCGTTTATACTAATATTACAAACGCACGATGGGTGTACCATGCCCAAACGGCAGCCCACGCGCACCAAGAAAGTCAAATTCAAAAAGGAGAAATGCATTTATGAATCCCATCGTAGAAAAGGTCTATCAGATCGGCATTATCCCTGTTATCGCTTTTAACAGCGTTGATGAAGCCCTGCCCCTGTGCAAGGCTCTGGCTGACGGCGGTCTGCCCGCAGCTGAGGTCACCTTCCGCACCGCATGTGCTGAGGATTGCATCCGCAAGATCCACGAGGAGATGCCCGAGATGCTGCTGGGCGCAGGCACTGTCCTGACCACCGAGCAGGCTGACCGTGCAATGGCAGCTGGTGCTTCCTTCATCGTTGCTCCCGGCTTCGACCCCGAAGTCTGCAAGCACGTTATCGACAAGGGCGGCATCATGATGCCCGGCACCTGCTCTGCAGGCGAGATGCAGCAGGCTATGAACATGGGCTGCGAGGCCCTGAAGTTCTTCCCCGCTGAGGCAAACGGCGGTGTCGGCATGCTGAAGAACATCGGCGCTGCCCTGAAGAGCGCACGCTGGATGTGCACCGGCGGCGTCAATGCAAAGAACGTCAACGACTATCTGGGCTACGACCAGATCTTTGCTGTCGGCGGCACCTGGATGTGCAAGAGCGACGTGATCAAGGCTCACGACTGGGCAAAGATCACCGCTCAGAGCAAGGAAGCGGTTGACACCATGCTGGGCCTGAAGCTGATGCACGTCGGCATCAACACCGAGAACGAGGAAGAGGCCATGAAGATGGCAAACCTCATCGGCAGCCTGCTGAACATGAAGGTCGCTCCCGGCAATTCCAGCATCTTTGTGGGCAACAAGGAGTTTGAGATCATGAAGAAGCCCGGCCGCGGCACCAATGGCCACATCGCCATCGGCTGCAACAACGTGGATCGTGCCATCTATCACCTGTCTCAGCGCGGCGTGAAGTTCGATCTGGACAGCAAGAACGTGAAGAACGGCAAGACCATCGCCTGCTACTTTGCAGACGAGATCGGCGGCTTCGCATTCCATCTGGTTCAGGCCTGAGCTCCGGCTCCCCTATCCGAGAAAGCCCTGCTGCGCCGGGGATGCCCCGCAGCAGAAGGTCATAAACACCTGTAAATAAAAGGAGAATAACCAATGAAAGTCGTTACTTTTGGCGAACTGATGGTCCGTCTGCAGCCGTTCAACTACGAGCGTTTCGTTCAGGCTAACAGCCTGGAGTTCACCTTCGGCGGCGGCGAGGCAAACGTTGCTGTTTCTCTGGCCAACTACGGTCTGGACGCAGCTTTCGTCACGAAGCTCCCCGCACACGCAATCGGTCAGGCCGCTGTCAACAGCCTGCGCCGTTACGGCGTTGACACCAGCATGATCACCCGCGGCGGCGATCGCGTTGGCATCTACTACAACGAGAAGGGTGCTTCTCAGCGTGGTTCCGTCTGCATCTATGACCGTGCCAACAGCGCCATCCAGCTGGCTCAGCCCTCCGACTTTGATTGGGATAAGATCTTCGAGGGCGTGGACTGGTTCCACTTCACCGGCATCACCCCGGCTCTGGGCGAGAATGTCGTCGAGATCTGCCGTGAGGCCTGCAAGGCTGCTAAGGCTCACGGCGTGAAGATCAGCTGCGACCTGAACTACCGCGGCAAGCTGTGGACCCGTGAGCAGGCCC
>ERZ772885.2095-NODE-2095-length-10647-cov-8.780211_pt1 | contig 10647 bp, 6 predicted proteins | sample MGYA00580580_ERZ772885 | MGnify/ENA primary metagenome ERZ772885 (study PRJEB29015, sample SAMEA2737673) | human gut metagenome | biome: human gut; feature: human-associated habitat; material: faeces | place: China | collected 2012 ...
TTGCTTCATCTGCAATTGTTGTGATATCTTTTACATTAGCCATACCAACAATACGACGGATCAGTTCCAGACCGGCCACTGCTGAAGTGTCTTCAATAATAGTATCCATATAGTACTTCTTGTACAGCTCATTCCTGCACATAGTATCTGTTACATGTTCATCATAATATTTTTCCATTTTTTCTTTTGTCATGTTGATGACATCTACCAGAACATCCTCTACCCATTTACAGAAGTCTGCCGCACCTGCCGCATCACCGTTCGCCCATGCAAAAATCATATTTGCAATCACATTACCAATATCATATCCCATCGGTCCGTAAAAGCAGAACTCAGGATCAAATACTTTTGTACTTTCTTCATTAATAAAGATAGAACCTGTATGTAAATCACCATGGATCAGGGACTGCGCTCTTGTCATGAAATCCATTTTTAATTTTGCAACTTCACAATGAAGTCCCTGATCCTCATAAAGTTTTTCTTTTACAAAGTCTGCAATTGGAGGAAATACACGGTTGCGTCCTCTCTCATCGTTGTATGGTTCCGTATATACCAGCGCTTCTGTGATATCACATAATTCCGGATTGATAAATTTACGCTGGAGTTCTTTTTTCTCCTGATGATCCATCACTACATCTGTAGTTCCCATAAGAACCTGTGCCATAAATGTAGAAATCTGATCTGCGAATTTCGGGAAAATCTTATGTTCCAGCATTGCTGTACGCATGATCTCGTGATCACTTAAGTCTTCCATACCACATGCACTCATTACTGTATCATAGAAATAAATTTCCGGTACATATCCAGGTGCAAGTTTACCCTCCAGAACAAGGATCTCAGATTCGATTCTGTTTCTGTCTGTATCCAGTTTCATATCGGCAGAAATACGTGCCTCTACACCAGCCTGTTTGATAATTACGCTGTGACCTTTTGCATCAGTTACTTTGAATACATAGTTAAGGTTTCCATCTCCGATTTCCTTTGCAGTCATGCTGTCAGCATCCCATTCGATCTGCGAAACTTTTTCCTTTGCATATTCAATTGCATCATCTGTTTTCATAAGAAAATAAGTATCAAACTTTGACATAATTTTTTCCTCCATATTCCGTCTCATTATCCGTCACAAATTGCTCTTTCATGCTTTTAATTAATCTTCTTTTACAGTGATATACGCTGCAACCAGCGCCAGGCAAAGAACCGCACCTTTAACTGCCGGAAGTACATAGTAAACAACGCCGCACATTGTCAGACCATTTTCCAGTGTGGAAATAAGAAGAGCACCTACAACTGTTCCAAGAGCGTTCGGTCTCTCAGCACCGCCTACAGAACGTCCGATAAATACTGCTGCCAGGGAACTCATCAGGTAACTGTCACAGCTGTTGATCTGAGCTGCTGAGTTACGGGAGCATACAACAATACCTGCAACTGCGATAAATACTGCTGCGAACATACCTGCCATAAATCTGTATTTCTTAACATTGATACCGGAAAGTTTTGCTGCTGTTTTGTTGCCGCCCATTGCATATAAATAACGACCATGTTTTGTTCTTTCCAGAAGTACCCAGCATACAACTACGCAGAGCAACATGATAATGATGATATAAGGGGATTTACCAATGTTCATAGAACCGGTTGTCCATCCTTTACGAAGAGGAGTCACATCTCCTCCGTGCAGTGCGCCAAACCACTTCGGAGCACTCAGACCTGCAGATACAGCGCTGCCGCCTGTAAATGCAAGACCAAGACCCGCATGTACGAACTGCAGTGCGCAGGTTGCCAGCATATCCGGAATCTTACATACCAGTATTAAGAACATTGTCAACAGATACATTACCATTGTAAACACAATAGTAAGAACAATAGCCAGCCATAAGGGAGCGCCAAACCACAGAAACAGTGCTGCAAAAACATAGGCGCTGAAAGTACCCAGTGTACCGGCTGACATATCAAATCCATCCGGTGCCATAGATACAGTTGCTGCAAGAGCAAAAATTGTAACTACTGACATGGCACGGAGAATATTCATCAGGTTATTCACTGAAAAAAATGCCGTGCCCTTGATTGCTGTAAAGATAACAACTGAAACCACAAGCACAATTACAGCAGCCCAGCTCAGTAACCCTTTCCCAATCGTTTTCATCTTTGAATTCTGAACCATATTATTTTCCTCCCAATACATTGATGCCCGATATCTGCTCAGATATCAGCCTGCATATTTCTCCTCCGAACCTGTAGCATAATGCATGATCTCGTCTTCGGTGGTCTTTGCAGTTTCAAGTTCTGCCATAATCCTGCCATCATACATAACATACATGCGGTCTGTTATGGATAACAGCTCCGAATTCTCGCAGGTAGCATAAATGACACAGTTTCCGTCTTTTGCAATCTGATTGATCAGATGAAAGATTTCCTGCTTTGCACCAACGTCTACACCTTTTGTAGGTTCATCAAAAATATATACATCACAGTCTGCTGCCAGCCACTTGGCAACAGCAACTTTCTGCTGGTTTCCTCCTGAAAGATATGCAACCCTCTGTTTTACCGAAGGCGTCTTAATACTAAGGCTCTTTACATATTCTTTTGCTTTCTGCGCTGTCTTGCGGTCATTTACGAAAGACATGGTACAGAAATCTCCAAGGCACGCTGCGGATATGTTAAAGGTAACTGTTTCTGCAACAAGCACGCCCTCTTTACGCCTTTCCTCAGGTACCAGTGCAATTCTGTTCTTTACGGCATCGGACGGATTCTTTATCTTAAGCTCCCTGCCATTTAATGTAAGCGTACCTCCCGATTTATGGTATGCACCGAAAATAGTTTTACAAAGTTCTGTTTTTCCTGCACCTACCAGACCGGCAAGTCCGACGATTTCTCCTTTTCTTACGTACATAGAAACATCTTTTACACGATTCTCGCGTTCGGTCAGATGATCTATTACAAATGATTTCTCTCCGATTTCACAGACTTCTTTCGGAAAATTCTCCTCAAAAGAACGTCCAAGCATTTTATCAACGATCTCTTTTGAAGTTGTCTGTGGTGTGATCGGAGTTGTATCCACAACCTGTCCGTTTCTCATAACCGTGTAAGAATCACAGATTCTGAGGACTTCCTGGATACGATGTGTAATAAAGATAATAGCAATATTTTCTGTTTCTCTTAAATGTTTTACAACACGGAACAGTTCCTCTGTTTCCGTATCTGATAATGGTGCTGTCGGCTCATCCAGTATCAGGAAATTACATGAATTCTGAACCGCACGCGCTATCAGGACCATCTGTTTCTGCGCCAGTGTCAGTGTACCACACCATCTCTTTACATCAATATCAATATTCAGGCGGGCCAGAGCCTCTTTTGCATCTTTTCTAATCTTTCCATAATTGACAAACTGTTTATGTCCCATGTTCATGACCATGTCATTAAACATTACATTCTCAGCTACTGAAAGTGTCGGAATCAGCGCCATATCAACTTCCTGATATACAATCTGGATGCCGAGTTTCTTTGCGGCAGCCGGATTTCTCAATTCCACGACGTTTCCGTTATACAAAACATCTCCTGTGTAATCTGGATTTGAGCCAGCCAGAACTTTCATCAATGTCGATTTACCGGCTCCGTTCGCTCCCATAACTGCATGGATCATACCGGTTGAAATTTCAAAATCAACATCCGAAAGGGCCTTTACACCAGGAAATTCTATGGAAACTTTTCGTGTTCCAAGTGTGATTTTATCCATATATTCCCTCTTTTCCGTAATTATTTTCCGCCACAGATAATCCAGTACGGAAAAAGTGGCGTCGGAGCCTTGAACCCCGACGCCTCATTTTACTTAGATATTTTCAGTATTAACTACTGTCCTTTTGAAAGGATTAGTGTCCAAGTGCTGATACCATCCAATCACATGTAGGCATCCAAGAAGTATCAGAATAGTCTTCTCCAGCAACCTCTGCCAGGTTCTCAATATTAATACCTTCCTTAGATGTAACCATTTCCTGGGTAACAATAACTGAAGGAATTTCCATCCAGGCGCCCGGATCTGCATAGTAGCAGGAAGCAGCTTCAATGTCTTCATACTGATCTGCCATCTCAAGTGCTAATACACGGCATGCAAATTCTCCATTAGATGTCCAGTTTGTTGTAGCACATGCTTTCCAGTTTTTACCTTCCTGCATGAACTGGATATCTTCATTACAGATATCTACAGATACCATTGGGATATCGGAATTTGCTTCACGCAGCGCCTGATATACGCCCTGTGCATATGCATCATAGCAGCACCAGATACCATCAATATCGCCTTCGCCATATTTCTGTAAAGTAGCAGCAGTTACATCACGCATAGATGAAGTAGCATTCTGATCATCAATTGGTGCTATTCTCTCAACTGTTTTAATCTTTCCATCTGTCTCAAATGGTTCATAACCTACCTGGCGACGGTCGAACGGGCTGTTATATCCGGCGCCCTGCTGAACCTGAAGAATATTTACAGGCTCGCCTGCCTCTGTTTTGTCCGGATACATATCAAGGATAGCCTGAACCAGAGATTCAGCAAATCCTGCATCCTGCTGGAAGAACTGTGTAACACCGTCAATCTTAGCAGTCTCACCATTTGCATCTTTAAATGGTGTATCGAATGTAACAATCTTCAAATCCGGATACTGTTCCAGGATTCCTGACAGGAAATCATATGCGTATTCCTGACCACCATGGGAAACCATCAATCCATCATAACCACCCTGCGCGCACTGTTCAATTGTACTCTTCCATGTATCTGCATTATCGTTGCAGAAGAAAGTACTTGCTTCCATACCAAGCTTCTCTGCTGTTGCGGTAAATGAATCCGACCACATCTGGAAGATAGTTGCTGATGACATGTACATAATATATGCTATCTTCTTGCCCGCTAACGGAGATTCGGTACTGCTCTCTGTTGCTGTTTCCTCGTCTGCTGCTGCATCACTTGCAAATACAGGAACTGCAGAAACCACCATAGCTGCTGAGAGTAACGCTGCGATTAATTTTTTCTTCATGATATTCCTCCTTTTTGGATATTTTGCCGAAGCATTTTTGTTTTTGTGAGTTTATATTAACATATATCACCAATTTTGTAAACATAACAATGTGTCATTTTGTCCGTTTTTTTGTATTTCAGTAGTTTTAGCCAATTATTCATATCATATTTTGAACAAAAATTCTAATTCAAATTTGATTTTCACGTCAAATTCACCAAACAAAACATTTTTCTTGTGCATATATGCCAATTCTAATTATCTATTTTTCACTAACAAATCTAATATTGTTAATTAATTTTCAATCTTTTTACATTAAAAAGCAGCAGTTATCTATACATATATCTACTATTTTAGTGAGTATGTTGTTTTATGCCTGTTTTTGTTGTTTTAAACAAAATCAGGTAAGTCCTCTGATTCAATCGTCAAGAATAATAAGCAACATCAAAGACAGCCTTTTCCAAACATCACCCCACAGACCTGAGTTCCTCTCGAATTGTATTTGACAACAATCTGTTTATAGCAATCCTCGTAAATAACGCATCCTAATCCAGCTCATCAGAATGTGAAATCCTACGTCAGATCATAGTAGAGTTGTATATTTATTTTTCTTCTGTTTTGGATATTTTGATATTTTTATATTACTGTTCACACATCACTATTCCGCGATGTGTTTTGGCATAAATGTGGCAAAATTCCGAGACGCACAAGCCAAAATTCATTCCATTACCGCAGGCAATCTGGAATGAATTTTGGCTACGTTACTGAGAACGGAGTGAACAGTAACATTTTTATTTTGTTTTTATGATTGACATTTCATTTTTCTTCTGCCATACTTGTCTCATAAAGCATTCCTGACACGCTTATTTTTCATTCAGAAAGAAAAACTTATATGTATCTCTCCGATATTCACACGCATTCCATTGCCAGTGGGCACGGCACCACCTGTACCATTTCAGATATGGCAAAGGAAGCCAGTCATAAGGGTCTGAAGCTTCTTGGAATTTCAGATCATGGTCCCGGGACTCTCACTTCCGGGACTTCCTCATATTTCAGAAGTCTTCCATTCTGTCCCAAAAAACGCTTTGGAATTGATGTTCTTTATGGCGTTGAACTGAACATTCTTGATATTGACGGGCACATCGACCTGTCAGATGATCTGCTGAATGGACTGGATTATGCGATCATCAGTATGCATCAGCAGAATTACCGTTCCGGCGCTGCTGCTGAGAATACCCTGGCCTATATCAACGCCATGAAACATCCTGCTGTAAAAGTCCTCGGGCATTGTGATGATCCGCATTTCCCGGTGGATTACAGAACTCTGGCTATTGCTGCATTGCAGGAGAATGTTATCTTTGAAATAAACGAAGCTTCTCTTTCTCCAAACGGCTATCGCGGAGATACAACATCCAATGCGACTGAAATTCTTTATTTCTGTCAGAAATATGAGATTCCGATCATTTTATCCAGCGACAGTCACGGAAAAGATCATGTGGGCGATTTCACTTATTCCGCAGAATTTGTCCACCAGGCTATGTTTCCGGAATCACTGATTCTCAACAATCAGATTCCAAAACTGAAGTTTTTTCTTCAGACACGCTAAAAGCAGCATATCAGGTTATGATCCATAACTCTGATATGCTGCTTTTTAATATCGTATATTGTTTTTTCTGCATCGGATGGCTTTAATGAGCATGCTTTTCCATCGCTGCACTCCCATATATTCATATACACTTAACTATTGTTTCCTGTTCTCTTTTTGTTCTCTGGCTTCTCTTACTTTCTCCCTCTGTTTCGTCAGATCGTAATAATCATCTGTAAGAACCCCATGTTTTCGCATCATATCAAACACAGTCTGCTGAGCAGGTGTCATCTTCATGCCAATAGAATTATTATAATCCGTAAGAACGCATCCTGTTTTCTCAATCAGCCAGAACAGCGGAGAATCATCATCCGGGATCATTTTCCAGATTTCGTTCTCTGTCCATGGAAGCAATTCCATCATTCCATGAAGATGTCCTCTGGGTATTCTTACGTAATCGCCGTCCGGCTTGATCAGACCGTCAGAAAAGTTCTCATCCTTAATTTTCATCTCATTTAACAGTTCTTCTGTTATCTTCATCCTCTTTTCCTCACCCTCGAGTATTGCTTTTTCCTATTATACGTTTCCCGCCAGAGTTACGCAAGTAAAAAGTCTGAATAGCCTCTTTCCTCGTTACTGTTCACTCCGTTCACAGTAACGTAGCCAAAATTCATTCCAGATTGCCTGCGGCAATGGAATTTTGGCTTGTATGTCTCGGGATTTTGGCATATTCATGCCAAAACACCTCGCGGGATAGTGGTGTGTGAACAGTAACCTTTCCTCAAAAATATATCACGTTCTATAAAATTCCATCTTGATTAAATTGCAAAAAAATTGTAGACTATATATGCACACACATTAATAGTTTTTGTTAATTAAGACTGATTTGAGGTTTCCTCATAACGTCTCAATTATACACACACATTTTCTAAAAAGAGCAGCTGCATCATCCGATGCGCTGCTCTTTTAGTTCCACTGTTTATTTTGTAACTGTTCTCTGCCGTCGACGGCATTCTTTAATGATTTTAACTCTTACTTTTTCTTCTTCAGGAAATAAATAAGTAAAATTATGATAACAATAATCCCGATACCACTAATCCAGATTACAGGATTCTTCATTCCTGAATCTGCTTTTACATTCTTTCCTGATGTTTTCTGACTCTGCTTATCATCGGATTCCTTGTCTTCTGTCGAAGCAGACGTCTCTGTTTCTTCCGGTGTTGGCGTTGCGTCTTCTGTAGGTGTTGCCTCCGGTGTCGGTGTTGCTTCTTCTGTAGGTGTTGCCTCCGGTGTCGGTGTTGTTTTCGGAGTTGGAGTTGCTTCCGGTGTCGGTGTAACAATATCAGCAGCAGCCGGGACATTTCCTGAGGTACCTGCAGCCTCCGGTGCATCTCCGGATACATTTTCATTCACATAATCTGTATCCCTGTCAAGATTCAGCCATCCCTGTGTCACACCATCTGTGTCTGTTTTCCCCCAGTTTGTTCCGTCTTCTCCCCGCATATACTGAGAAATATGTACGCTTGTCCCATCCGCAATTCCGTCTGCTCCTGAAACTTCATCAAATTTCTCTCCAGGTCCGTTATAAACCGGTACATTTCCGCCATTTCCCTGAATCTTTACTTCAAAATCCACATCTTTTCCGCCAAAAGTACGATACTCTTCATTCACTGCGTCTGCCCTGGAAGCCGGATCCAGATCATCCATAGGAATGTATCCGTTCATCCCATGATACTGGGTATATGCCCACTTTTTGCCGTCCGTTCCATCTTTCTCACCCAGAACATGGATTGCAGTTCCATTCGGAATCTGACCGTCATTCAGTTTAATTCCCTTCGGATCCGCTTCATCATAAATATCTGCTCCACCCTGTGCACTCTGTACGATCATGTAATAATCTGTTGCATAATCCGGATTCTGGCTCTTTCCATCATCAGCATAAACAGAAACCGCTGTCACAATAATGCACAGCAATATTGCCAATACTGTTCCCAACCTTCTCTTCATAATCTCTTTCCTTCATTTCTCATTTTCTTTTTACAGCAGATGAACTTTTGTATTTGCTGTATGTGTTCCCATAAGGCTCTTTCACGTATGCTTTTACTACATAGTAGTATGATACACCTTTTTGTGCTTTTTTGTCCAGATATGAAGAAAGATTTCCACCGGAAATTCTCTTTATCAACTGATAAGAACCTCCTTTTTTCTTTCTGTATATATAATATCCGTTACATTTTTTCTGTGGATTCCATCTGATTCTGATTCCCTTCTTTTCAGACTTCACAGAGGAAATCTTCTGCAACGAAGGTGCCGCCTTAACCACATCGCCGGTTGTATATTTACTGTAGTATCTTTTTCCGGATGCTTCATAATATGCCTTTACCGTATAACGGTATGAAGCATTGGCTTTAACTTTACTGTCCTTATATTTTAATGTGGAAGTCCCGACATCTGCGATTTTTGACCATTTTCCTCCTGCAGCAGGTTTTCTGTACACATAATATCCAGTAGCTTTCGAAACCTTTTTCCATGAAACAAGATTATACCCGGAATTATAAGCCTTCACCTGAAATACCGGCGTATCCGGCACCCATGACTGATTTAAAGTTCTCGTATGTGCCTTGATCCTTACAGTCCAGTTTTTTGTCTTTCCATCTGACCATTCTGCTGTTGCTAATGCACCCTTATGAAAAGTCTGTCCTGACTCTATCCCTGCTGTGGAAGTAAACCATTTGCTTCCACCTGATGTCTTATAACCGGCATTTGCTTCCACACCAAAACTGATATAGCTGATTCCACTGTTAGTAATCACTACCGAATACCTGCTCCCCTGCTTCAGCATTACTTCCGGTACAGTAACTGTCTGCACCCCTGCCACTGGCTGTTCAACTTCACAGGGCTGCGTATACGCAGCAGTTCCACTTTCCGGATCTGAAAGATCTGTAAGATCTGTATATACCTGTATTTTATATGAAGCATTATCATTCATGGTAACTACATTGATTTCTCCCAGAGCCTCTTCGTTTCCATTCCCTGCCTTCGTTTCATAAACAACTGATACTGACTGTCCAGGCTGTACTTTTATAGAAGAAATAGCTGAAGAACCATCATAAAAATAGTTATTATTATATTTCTGATCAGAAACAGTCACTGCCTCTGCACTTACAAGATTACTGATATTGGGATCCTGATAGGAAAGATAGTAATATCCCCCATCTCCCTTGTTCTCTCCCCAACTGTTTTTTATGATCCAGGCACCATCTGATGTCACATTGGAAACAGGCAGGAAATTATTCTTTGAATAATTATCATCCCATCCTACGACTGTTACAATATGATTAATCACAGTCGAACTCGATTTTCCAACAGGATAACAATATGCAGCCGTATCTGGATTTGCATAATTATCTTTCATATAAAGCATTATGGATACTGCATGATCATTCAGCAGCATTTCCTTCATACGTTCCTCACTGTATTTGGAAAAAGATGCATTTTTCAGATATGCCACAGAATTATAAGCCTTACTCTCCGGAATCTGTACACTCAGATTCTGCTGATGCAAAGAATCCGTAGGAAACGGCACATCATCTTCTGTAGTCATTCCCGACCAGGTGCTGAGATAGATAGCCGCCAGATAATCATTGCCTCCTATCTCATGATAATCTCCCAGTACCGAGTTCACATCATCGGGAGTATTTTCCAACGGATCATTCTGTCTGTTTGAAAAAAAGTATGATAAGTGTTCCTCTGACAGATCATAAGTTCCTTTATTCTGTGCCAGAAGTGAAGTTTCCATAATTGCCGCCATCCCAAAAGCCCAGCAGGTTCCAAATGGATTCTGATTTTTTACAGAAGTAACCAGTCCTTCTTTTCTGGAATCATAGGAGGATGGAAATGCTGTTTCTCTGCTTCCATATGCAGCGTAAACTGATGTCAGATCACTCTCTACTTCAGGTCCCGGATCTATCGGTTTTAAATTTTTAAAAGGTTCTAACTCTTCTTTTCTTTCCTCTTCTGTCAACGGACGACCTTTGATATATCGAATTCCATCTGTAT
>ERZ772885.2098-NODE-2098-length-10641-cov-2.998300_pt1 | contig 10641 bp, 8 predicted proteins | sample MGYA00580580_ERZ772885 | MGnify/ENA primary metagenome ERZ772885 (study PRJEB29015, sample SAMEA2737673) | human gut metagenome | biome: human gut; feature: human-associated habitat; material: faeces | place: China | collected 2012 ...
TGCCGGGCTACCGGATGCTCGTGCGGGGCGACATCATGCGCGGCCGCTATCGCCGCAGTTTCTCGCGCCCCGAGGCGTTTACGCCCGGTGTCCCGGCGCGGGTGCCTTTCCGGATGACGGACATCGCCCATACGTTCCGCGCCGGACACCGCATCATGGTGCAGGTACAAAGCACCTGGTTCCCGCTTGCCGAACGCAATCCCCAGCAGTTCGTCGACGTCTGGAACTGCCGGGCTTCGGATTTCGTGCCCTGCCGGATTTCGCTGCTGCACCAGCGCGGCAATGCCTCCTCGGTCACGGTGTGGCGGCTGGAGGCGCGTTGAGGCGTACGGGTTGGCGTCGGCCGTTCGTGCCTGTCTTCGTCCGGTCGTTTTGCCTGTCCGCTATTCTCCTATTGACAATCCGCGCCCGGTCGTCAGTGTAAGGCTGTTTGTCTTGCCGGCTGCGTCTGGTCGTTCGGGCAGCTCGTCTGGACAGACCGTCGCAGGGCCGTGCGCCTTGGCCGGTTGCGACCGGCTGCCCGCGCCCTGTTTCCCCGCATTGCTTTTCATCGCCGAACCGTACGCACTGCCGCAAGGGTGCCGCCCTGTGTGTCTGTTTTGTATGCCCGGTTCCCTTTGTTGCCGCCCTGCCTTACAAACCTCCATGTTTTTTATTCCCGCAGGTGCGATCTGTAAGAAAATTTTATATATTTGTTTACAAAACGGAGTTTTTCTATGAAAATACGTGTTGCTGTCTGCCAGGTCGACATGGAATGGGAACATACCGCCCGGAACCTGGAACGTCTGGAGCCTATCGTTGCGGCGGCCGATGCTGATATTGCCGTGCTGCCCGAAATGTTCGCCACGGGGTTCAAACTGCGCCCCGCCCGTGTCGCCGAGCCTGTCGACGGGCTTGTCGCCACGACCATGCGGCGCTGGGCGGCACAATACGGCAAAGCCGTCGTGGGCAGCGTCGTCATCGCCGAAAACGGGGAGTTCCGCAACCGGATGTTTTTCGTGAAGCCTTCGGGCGGGGTTGCCTGGTACGACAAGCGGCACCTGTTTCGTCCCGGCGGCGAAGCGCGCGACTATACTCCGGGAAACCGCCGCGTGGTGGTGGAATATATGGGGTTCCGGTTCCTGCTGCTGATCTGCTACGATCTGCGCTTCCCGGTGTGGAGCCGCAACCGGGGCGATTACGATGCCATCCTGTGCAGCGCCTCGTGGGCGGACGACCGCCGCGAGGTGTGGCGTACGCTGCTGCGGGCGCGGGCCATCGAAAACCAGTGCTACCTGGCAGGCGTAAACCGCGTGGGCACGGATCCCGATGCCTCCTATGCGGGCGACTCGGCGCTCGTCGACTTCCGTGGCGCCACGCTGGCCGATGCCGGTGAGCGGGAGCAGACCCTCGTCGCCGAATTCGACTCCGAGGCGCAGGCGGCTTTCAGGGAGGAGTTCCCGGCGTGGATGGATGCCGACGGCTTCGAACTGGAATTCTGATTTCCGAAAAATTTGGTATTGCCCCCGGTATGCGCTATCTTTGTACGATATTCGCGCCGGAGAGCCCGCACACTAAACGGGGCTTCCGGTACGTTTGACTACGATGATGAAAGAAGACACGATCAAAATACTGGGGGCCCGGGTTCACAACCTGAAAAACATAGACCTGGAGATCCCGCGCCGTAAACTGGTAGTCATAACCGGCCTTTCCGGTTCGGGTAAGTCGTCCCTGGCGTTCGACACGATCTATGCCGAGGGACAGCGCCGCTACATGGAGACGCTTTCTACCTATGCCCGCCAGTTCGTGGGGACGATGGAGCGTCCCGATGTCGACAAGATCACGGGCCTGAGTCCCGTGGTCGCCATCGAGCAGAAGACCACCAACAAAAATCCCCGTTCCACGGTGGGTACCGTGACCGAGATCAACGATTTCCTGCGTCTGCTGTACGCGCGCGCGTCGCGCGCCTATTCACCCGTCACGGGCGAGGAGATGGTGCATTATACCGACGAGCAGATCGCCGGGCTCATTATGACGGGCTTCACGGGGCGCAAGATCGCCCTGATGGCTCCCATCGTCAAAGGCCGCAAGGGGCATTACCGCGAACTGTTCGAGTCGCTGGCTAAAAAGGGGTATATCTATGCCCGTATCGACGGCGAGATCCGCGAGATTTCGGCCGGTATGCGCCTTGACCGTTACAAGATACACACCATCGACCTGGTGGTCGACCGTCTGGTCGTCGGTGAGGAGGCCCGCGACCGGGTGATGACCTCGCTCAAGGAGTCCATGCGTCAGGGCAAGGGTACGATGGCCGTCTACGACTACGGTACCGAACAGCAGCGCTTCTACTCCCGCCACCTGATGTGCCCCTCGACGGGTATCGCGTTCGAAGACCCCGCGCCGCATACCTTTTCGTTCAACTCGCCCCAAGGCGCCTGCCCGCATTGCAACGGGCTGGGCGAGGAAGCCGTCTTCGACGTCGGGAAGATCATTCCCGACATGGGGCTTTCGCTGCGCGAGGGTGCCGTCGAACCGCTGGGCAAATACCGCAACAACATGCTTTTCGCCATCCTCGAAATGCTGGGGCGGCGTTACGACTTCACGCTCGACGACCCCGTCGGGTCGCTGCCCGAACCGGGGCTGAATGCGGTGTTGTACGGCGATTCCGAGCCGTTGACCATCAACCTCTCGGAGTTCGGCTCATCGGGCGGCAACCACCTTGTCTCGTGGGAGGGCGTCGCCGAATATATAGGCCGTACCGAAGACGAAGACTCCAAACACGGCCAGAAATGGCGCGAGCAATTCCTCGTCTACCGCAAATGTTCGGTCTGCGGCGGTTCGCGTCTCAAGAAGGAGGCGCTCCAGTTCCGCATCGGCGGCAAGAGCATTGCCGACGTGTCGGCCATGTCGATCTCCGAATTTTCGGAATGGGTGGCGCACATCGAGGATTATATGGACGACAAGGAGTGGAAGATCGCACAGGAGGTCGTCAAGGAGATCCGCGAGCGCCTGCGTTTCCTGATGGACGTGGGTTTGGGCTACCTGTCGCTGTCGCGTTCGTCGCGTTCGCTCTCGGGCGGCGAGAGCCAGCGTATCCGCCTCGCCACGCAGATCGGCTCGAAGCTGGTCAACGTGCTTTATATCCTCGACGAGCCCTCGATCGGCCTGCACCAGCGCGACAACCGGCGCCTGATCCGCAGCCTGGAGGAGCTGCGCGATGCCGGCAACTCGGTGATCGTCGTCGAACACGACGAGGACATGATGCGCGCCGCCGACTTCATCGTCGACGTCGGCCCCCGTGCGGGACGCAAGGGCGGTCATATCATGGCCGCGGGTACGATCGACGACATCCTGCGTTCCGATTCCATCACGGCCGACTACCTCACCGGACGCCGCCGTATCGGGATTCCCGAAACGCTCCGCAAAGGCACGGGGCAGCGCATCGTGATCCGCGGGGCGCGGGGTAACAACCTCAAGAGCGTCACGGCCGAATTCCCGCTCGGCAAGTTCATCTGCGTGACGGGCGTCAGCGGTTCCGGCAAGTCGACGCTCGTCAACGAGACGCTGCGCCCGATCCTTTCGAAGGAGCTCTACCGCTCCTTCGGGCAGCCGCTCGAATACGACAGCGTCGAAGGCATCGGACATATCGACAAACTGGTCGTCGTCGACCAGTCGCCCATCGGCCGTACGCCGCGCAGCAACCCGGCGACCTATTCGAACGTTTTTTCCGACATCCGCAAACTGTTCGAAATGACGCCCGACGCCCAGATCCGCGGCTTCAAGGCGGGGCGCTTCTCGTTCAACGTCAAGGGCGGCCGCTGCGAGGAGTGCCGCGGCGCGGGCGTCCAGACCATCGAGATGAATTTCCTGCCCGACGTCTACGTGCGTTGCAAGGCATGCGGGGGACACCGTTACAACCGCGAGACGCTCGAAGTGAAATACAAAGGCAAGAATATCGACGACGTGCTGAACATGACGGTCAACATGGCCGTGGAGTTCTTCGAGAATATCCCTGCCATCCACCAGAAACTCCGTGCCATCCAGGAGGTCGGCCTCGGCTACCTCACGCTCGGACAGCCCTGCACCACGCTCTCGGGCGGCGAGAGCCAGCGTATCAAGCTCTCCTCCGAGCTGTCCAAGCGCGATACGGGGCGTACGCTCTACATCCTCGACGAACCTACGACGGGGCTCCATTTCGAGGACATCCGCCTGCTGCTCGACGTGCTCAACAAACTCGTCGACCGCGGCAATACGGTCATCGTCATCGAACACAACCTCGACGTGATCAAGGTCGCCGACCACATCATCGACATCGGCCCCGAAGGCGGGGCGGCCGGCGGCGAGATCGTCGCGGCGGGCACTCCGCACGAAATAGCCTGCGCCCCACGCAGCTATACGGGCGAATTTCTGAAAAAACTGGGTCTTTAGTCACGACTTTAGGCAGTTAGGCACCGTATTTGCATTTTTCATGGCCGTATAAACCTTTTATGTGCTATGAAAAAAACAGTCATTATCGTCGTGAGCGTGCTGCTGTGCGCAGTCTGCGCCACCGTGATCGGACAGAAAAAGATTCTGTCGCCCAAGGAAGAACGCCGCGAGGTGCGTGAAAAGAGACGTGCGGAACGTATCGCAGATTTTGAGAAAACGATGGATTCGGTCATCCTTTCGCGTAACTTCCAGTTCAACCCCCAGACCATGCAGCGGCAGCCGGCCGGCCCCATGCGCCAGATCATCAACCCGGCCTTCAACGTGGGTGTCTGGGACGGCACGGTAGACATCTGCCTGCCTTATGTCAAGGGCTATGTGCCGCCTTATTACACGACCATCATCAACTACACCGTGCCCAACGTGCAGGGCTATACCACCGAGCAGACCCACGAAGGCTGGATGGTAACCTTCTCCACCTCGCTTTTCTCGGCGTCGACCTATACCTTCACCTTCGAGATCTTCTCCCGTACGGGCGGTGCCAACCTGACCATCACCAACCCGTGGTATAACCCCGTGGAGTACTCGGGCACTATTTCACAGCTCTATTGACCATGAGTTCCGGGATGTATCGCCGGACGGGATGCGGCGCCCCCTTTCCGTCCTCCCCGTTGCGGCGGAATGCCGCTGCAACGATAATCCTTCCCGGATTGCGAGCCCCCGCCCCGGCGGGGGCTTTTGCTCCTGCGGGGCGGGCGGTAGTCCGGATATTGTGCCTTTGCGCCCTTGTTTTCGGGGCCTCGGGTGCTGTGGCGCAGTCCGCGCAGACCGTCCCGCAGTTCACGCTGGGCACTTCCACCGTCGACAGCGTGCCCCAGACGACCGTGGTTCCTGTCCAGCAGCCCCCTGTGCAGGTCGTCGAGCATACGACCGTCTACGAGGAGTCCACGCGCGGCATGACACGGCCCGAACGCCGCGCTTACCGGGCGAAGCTCTATGCGCAGAAGATCGACTCGCTGGTACAGTCGCGCGACTACATGTTTTTCCCGAACAGTATGCAGGAGGTACCGGGCGGCATGATCCGCAGCATCTATACCGATTATTACTTCTTCGGGATGTTCATCGACCACATCGGGGTGCACCTGCCGACCGAGCGCGGCATCACGCAGTATCTCTACGTGCTCAATTTCGACTCGCCGTCCCTGTCCGATTACCGGGCCGAGCGCTTGGCGTGGGGCTGGCGCATCTCCTTCGGTTTTGCCGACGGCGATATGGCCTACCATGCCGGTTTCGAGGTTTCGACCGCCACCGGCGAGACGGTGCTGACGCTGACGGCTCCCGACCTTGTCATGCGCTATGTCGGGTGGCTCTGGGACAAACGGATCGGCGATCCCAAGTTCCGGCGGCTGGACTGAGCGGCGGCTTTCACTGATGTCGGGCAGCCCGCGAACCGGGAAGCCCTTATCCGACGGTTTCCTCGCCCGGTTTGGCCTGCATTTTGTATATCAGTGCCACGGCGGAGACGGAAACCCCCTCTTCGCGCCCCTCGAAACCGAGATGCTCTGTGGTCGTAGCTTTGACCGATACCCGGTCATCGCCTACGCCCATTGCACCGGCCATCGCGGTGCGCATGGCGTCGATATGCGGCCGCAATTTGGGCCGTTGCATCCGGATCGTACAATCGACATTCCCGATCTCATATCCTTTTTCGCGCAGCAGCGCCGCAACCCTTCGGAGCAGTATTTTCGAGTCGATGCCCTTGAAGTCGTCCGACGTGTCGGGGAAGTGCAGCCCGATGTCACCCAGCGCTGCGGCGCCCAGCAGTGCGTCGCATACGGCGTGTATCGCCACGTCGCCGTCCGAATGCGCCACGAATCCTTTCATGTGCGGAATTTCGATCCCGCCCAGCACCAGGGGCAGCCCGTCGGCCAGCGCGTGTACGTCGTATCCGTGTCCTATCCTGAAATCCGTCATAGAGTTCCGTATTTTCCCGTAAAGATAGTGGAAGCGGAGTGCAAAAGCAAATTTCGGCCGTCGCAGCCAGCCGGAAATGCAAAAAAACCAGACGCGGGATACCGTGAATTACGCTGTTTTTGTTATATTTGTATTTGAAAATCTTCGGCCGGAAGAATTCTTGCAGATGCCCCATCTTCGAAGCGTCTTTCTGCCGTTGTAAATATTGTCACGGAATGGGCGGAAATCGAGGGACGTACGCCCGGCGTTACGGCCGGCGGCAACCCGGCGATGTGCCTGTAAATTATATTAGGAGATTATGTCTGAAATAGTAAACCTTGAACCCCGGATCGTGTGGGAGCAGTTCGATGCCATCACACAGGTTCCGCGCCCCTCGAAGAAGGAGGGCAAGATCATCGAATTCCTGGTCGATTTCGCCCGGAAGCACAACATCGAGTATAAGAAGGATGCCATCGGCAACGTGGTGATGCGCAAACCCGCCACGCCGGGCTTCGAGGATCGCCCGGCGGTTATCCTCCAGTCCCACATGGACATGGTCTGCGAGAAGAACTCCGACGTGGAGTTCGATTTCGACAACGACCCGATCCGCACGCACATCGACGGCGGGTGGGTCAGGGCCGAAGGTACGACGCTGGGTGCCGACTGCGGCATCGGCATGGCTGCCGCACTGGCCGTCATGATCGACCCCGCGGTGCAGCACGGGCCCGTCGAGGCGCTCTTTACGGTCGACGAGGAGACCGGCCTTACGGGGGCTTTCGAACTGGGCGAGGAGATGCTCACGGGCAAATACCTCATCAACCTCGACTCGGAGGACGAGGGCGAGATCTTCATCGGCTGTGCCGGCGGCATCGACACCATCGCCACGTTCCGGTATGCGATGGAAGAGGCGCCGAAGAACTACTCCTTCTTCCGCGTCGACGTCTCCGACCTGCAGGGCGGGCACTCGGGCGACGACATCGACAAGGGACGCGTCAATTCCAACAAGACCGTCGCACGCCTCTTGTGGGACGGCATGCAGTCGTTCGAACTGAAGCTGAGCTATTTCAACGGCGGCAACCTGCGCAATGCGATCCCGCGCGAGGCGTACGCCATCTTCGGCGTCCCGACACGGTTCAAGTCCGAGTTCGTCAAACGCTACGACCTTTTTGCCGCCGACCTGAAAGCCGAATTCCGCTTCCGCGAGCCCAATTTCAGGATTACGCTCAACGAGATGCCCGAGGTCGACCAGGTGCTCGATGCCCGGACGCAGTTCGGGCTGGTCTACTCGCTGGTGGGCGTTCCCAACGGCGTGATCGCCATGTCGTTCGCCATGCCGGGGCTGGTCGAGACTTCGACCAACCTCGCTTCGGTGAAATTCGAGGGCGACAACCGCATCGTCGTCACCTCGTCGCAGCGGTCGTCGGTCGAGAGCGCCAAGACCTATGTCATGCAGATGGTCGAATCGGTATTCGCCCTGGCCGGTGCCGACGTCGCCCATTCCGACGGTTATCCGGGCTGGGCGCCCAACCCGCAGTCCGTACTGCTCGAAAAGACCGTCGGCGCCTACGAACGCCTGTTCGGTGCGGAGCCCAAGGTGCGTGCGATCCATGCCGGATTGGAATGCGGCCTGTTCCTCGAGAAATACCCCGAACTGGAGATGGTTTCCTTCGGCCCGACGTTACGCGGCGTGCATTCGCCCGACGAGAGGCTCGAAATCGCCACGGTTCCCAAGTTCTGGGATTTGCTGCTCGAAGTGCTCAAGACCGTCTGACCCGCCTGCGAACGCGGCAAATCCCGCCACGGATGCACGGTTCCCGGATGCACGGTTCACGATAACGGCCCCGCAAAGACGGGGCCGTTGCCGTTGCGGGTGGTGACGCGGTTATTCTCCCGCTGGCCTTACCACTCCCGTGAACTTGACCACGGGATATGCCAGAAGTTCGTTCGAAACCTGTACATGGCATTTGTCCGTGTCCTTGTACAGCGTTATTATTACCTTCCTGTCCTGGGAATTCGCCGGCCCGGTCATTCTCATGCAGAACTGCATGTCTCCGTTCTTTTTCCGCTTTTCCAGCGTTATTTCCGCCGAGTCGTCCGTTATGGTCAGGTTGCCCAGCGGTGTTTTCGGAAAGAGGTCGGGGGTGAAACTGATAACGCCCCGTTTGCCCTCCATGGATATGTAGTTGCCCGTGGATGACTTGACCGGGGATTTGTCCTCCGGCAGGTAAAATTCATTCGCCTCGATCACGAACCGCCCCTTTTCCAGCGCTTTCGACGCTTGTGCGTGGCGGATCTCCCCTCCGGCCGCTTCGCCTTGCCGTCCGGCTGCCGGTTTTTGCGCTGCACATCCTATTATAGAAAAGAGTCCGCAGGTCGCTGCCGCAAAAGCTATGAACAGGCTTTTCCGGAGTAAAAAAAGTTTTTTCATGGCGGTAAATTTAAAGGATTAATGAAAGGATTGTGAAGCATGTGTTTTATATTGTTCACAATGTAATTAAAAAATATGAATTAAACAATCATTTTATTCATATTTTTGCCGGGCTATGAAATCCGTGCGGTCGATGATCCGGGCCCCATCCGCATGGATCGGGTAACCGATGGACGCTCCGGGTGTTCCCGGCAGGGCGCTGCAAGGCAGGCTGCAAATAACAGAGGGGCTGTCCGGCAAGTCCGATTTTACGATTTCACCCCTGCCGGAACAAACTCCGGCAGGGGTGACTTCTGTTTCCGGCTGCTTGTGCGGCAGTCCCTTTTCGTCGATATGGATGCCGCGCCCGGAAGCCGTATGCGTGTCGTCCCTTGCAGCAGGGGAAAGACGGCCGCGTAAATGCCGCGATGATTTCCGCGATGATTCCTGGAATGATTTCCGCGATGACTCCTGCGATGATGGCCCACGCGGTGATGCCGGCGCCCGGCGTATCGGGCAGGATCGCCGGCGGGGGATTACATCCCTCCTCCGCCCTGAGCGCCGCCGGTGCTTCCGCCGCCACCGCCCTGTGCGCCGCTGCTCATGTCATCGTTGCGGATCGACTTGGCAGTGCGTTTCACCCCGACGTTCTGTTTGCCGAAGCGGTAGCTGACGCGGAAATAGAGGCTGCGGCACGCATACCTGTATTCGCTCCAGCCGCCGAAGGTCGGCGTGTCCGAGGTGTTCCTGTTCCTGCGGTATTTCTCGAAGGGGTTGTTGCACATGATGCTCAGGTCGAGCTTCTTCTTGAGGAACTGCTGTTTGATGCCCATGTAATAGTAGTAGTAGCTTTCCGATTTGCCGCCGAGCCACGCATACCCCGTCGAATAATTCTCACCCAGCATAAGCCGCGCCTCCTTCCAGAGCGCGAAGTCGAGGTTGAGGTTCTGGCTGAACGTGAACTGGTCGGTGTGGATGTCCATGGCGTCGAAATCGTTCTGCGAATACCTGCCGTTGTAGCTCAGCGAGAGGTTGACCTTCTCCGACGGGCGGTACGAGAACGAACCGTTGAATCCGTAGCTGCGCGAACGGACGTCGTTGCTGTAGGTGGTGTTCGTGATGCCGTCCCCGTCCGAGAAGGAGTACGACGACATGTTGTTGTTCGACAGGAACGTGTTGAGTGCGAAGGTCATGCTCCATTTTGCGGCATAGTGGCCGTACTGGAGGTTGATCGTGTGGTATACGGCCGCTTCCAGTCCCGGGTTGCCGTACGACAGCCGCGTGGGGTCGGTGTCGTCCTCGGCCGGCGAAAGCATGTAGATGCCCGGGCGCTGGAGCCGCTGCGTGTAGGAGAGCGAAATGTTGTGGCTCACCTTGGGGATGAATGTCAGGCTCAGGTAGGGCACCACGTTAAATTGGCGGTTCGAAAACGAGTAGGTGCCTTTGGCGGTCTCCTCCACGTCGGCGTCGTTCCATGTCCGTTCCATGCGCGCACCGAGGCGTCCCGACCATTTGGTGTAGGTGAATCCGTATCCGGCGTAGATGCCCAGCACGTGCTGGCGGTAATCCATGCCCGTGAATTTTATTTTTTCAATCGGGAATGTGCCGTATTCGTCGCTCTGCTTGTTGTCGGTGTCGGAGGTGCTGTTGCGGTAGATGTGTTTCAGCCCCGCCTCGATCTTGTGGTGCTCCGACAGCGGGTTGGCGTAGTCTACCTGCACGGTGTTGCCCGTCATGCGGTTGTCCGCATCCTGCAACGCCCTGTAATTGTATCCGTCGTTGTATATCCGGTCTGTATGGCCTTTGTCCGGGTCGATCTCGACTTCATCCGATATGGTCAGCGTGTGCCCCTCCTTGCCGAAGGTGTGTTCGGAATT
>ERZ772885.2101-NODE-2101-length-10635-cov-3.399716_pt1 | contig 10635 bp, 8 predicted proteins | sample MGYA00580580_ERZ772885 | MGnify/ENA primary metagenome ERZ772885 (study PRJEB29015, sample SAMEA2737673) | human gut metagenome | biome: human gut; feature: human-associated habitat; material: faeces | place: China | collected 2012 ...
CGTGTCCGCCGGTCCCGGACTGGCCGGTTGCCTGGCCGTGGGCGTGTCCGGCGCCAAGGCGCTGGCCTGGGCTGCGAACAAGCCGATTTACGGCATCAACCATGTGATCGGGCACATCGCCGTCACTCAGCTGCAGTTCGGCCCGTTCCCCAAGGACACGCTGGCTCTGATCGTCTCCGGCGGCCACACCTCGCTGCTGCACGTGGAAGACATGCCGCGCAAAATCGATGTGGTGGGCACCACGCTGGATGACGCGGCGGGGGAGTGCTTCGACAAGGTCGCCCGCCTGCTCGGCTTCCCGTATCCGGGCGGCCCGCACATCGACCGCCATGGTCAGAACGGCGACCCGCACGCCATCAAGGTGCCGATGGGTCTGACCCAAGGCAAGGCCGGTGCCGCGCACCCGTATGATTTCAGTTTCTCCGGTGTCAAGACCGCCGTGGCCCGTTGGGTGGAAAGCGAGCAGGCCGCCGGCCATGAGATTCCGGTGGACGACGTGTGCGCATCCCTGGCCGATTCCGTGGCCACCGTGCTGGCCCGTAAGGCCATGCGCGGCTGCCGGCAGTACGATTCCAACACGCTGATCGTGGGCGGCGGCTTCTCCGCCAACTCGCAGCTGCGCGCCAAACTGCTCGAATTCGGCGAGAACTACGGCGTCGACGTCCGTATCCCGCAAATCAAGCTCTGCACCGACAACGGTGCCATGGTCGCCATGCTCGGCGTGAACCTGGTCGAAGCCGGCGTGGCCCCCAGCGCCCCCGACTTCCCGATTGACTCCGCCATGCCCCTGACCAAGGTCTCGATGTAAGATTTGCGCGGTATTCCCAAACTGATACTGGGAATACCGTGCCTCTCATCGGTGAATTGACAGTGACCTGTCTGCCTGATGTGAGTAGTGGTGAGGTCTTCGCCATGGATTTCCCGGTTGATGATGGGGTGTCGTGTCTGGCCACCAATACGATGAAAATAAAAAAGCCTCGGAGAACCGAGGCTTTCGATGGCTCCTGCGACTGGGCTTGAACCAGTGACCGTCCGATTAACAGTCGGATGCTCTGCCAACTGAGCTACGCAGGAATATTCAATTTTCATCCCGGCCGGAGTTACCCGTTCAGGTGAGCTCCTGCGACTGGGCTTGAACCAGTGACCGTCCGATATACGGTTCTGGCTCGCAGCCGTAGGGCTTTTTGCAACAGGAGTAGACAATACACCAGCCTTGCTGTTCCTTCAAATCGGCGTGTCATCGCGCATGTTCGCCTTGCAGCTGGTTTTCCGAAGAGCATCGGCCAGAAACGCGCAATAGTATTCCTTGGGAAGTGATGAAGAAGTCACTTCCCTTTTCTATGCGCTTAAGGAGCCCCATGAGGTATTGGAACGACAACAGGAAGAGCTGCGAACACGTCGAGCCACGGGAGGATTGGAAAGAATCCATTGAGAAATGGATCGACTGGATGGACGCCATCGGACGCACGAACGACACCCTGCGCACCCGCTGGTACCAGATCGTTCGATTCTCCAAAGCCGTCGATAAAAGCATCACCGACGTGACCGAAGACGACCTCATATTCTACCTAGCCGGCATGGGAACCGAAGGCAGACGCGGAGTACGCAGCTGCGTCAAGGTCTTCTACCAATGGAGCATGAAGCGAGGGCTCGCCCGCCGCAATCCGGCGGACGAAGTGCCCACCGTGCCCATGACCCTTCCGTCCGGCTGCATCTGTCCCGAGGAGAACATCGAACAAGGACTCGCATCACCCGACGAGAACGCGCGGCTGGCCGTCATGCTGGGCGCGTTCTGCGGCCTGCGCCGCATCGAAATGACCAGAATCAACCTGAAGACCGATCTGGAGGAGAACGCCGAGGGCATGGTGCTCCACGTCCACGGCAAGGGCAACAAGGAGCGGATGCTTCCCGTGCCGGCAAAGCTCGCTTCGGCATTGCGGAAACGCACCGGCGTATGGCTGTTCCCCGGAGACGTGCAGGGACACTGCGGCGTCGATTACGTGGCGAAGAGGATCAAGACGGTAACCGGATACCCGTCGCACAGCCTGCGCCGTAGGTTCGCCACATGCGTCTACTACAGGAACGGCTGCAACATCGTGCTTGTCAGCCGTATGCTGGGGCACGCCAACATCGCCACCACCATGCGTTACATCGGCCTCGTGCAGGACGAAATGCGCAACGCCGTGGAATCCACCACCCGCACCGACATGAGACTGACCATGCCCATGAACCAGGTCGTCGGAACAGCCGGCAGCGTCGCCACCTATTCCCTTAGCACCGCGAGGATCGGATGAACAAACGGTATACGCCAACATGCTTCTTTGCGCATATTGGCGTATACCAACACCGCTCACCGAGTGTTCCCGAGACTGGAAAGCGGCAACGCGGCTATGTCTATCCCCAGCGCATCGGCTGCGGAGAACACCGCTTCAATCGGGGCTTCGCCCCGCTGGAGCAGAGCATCGGCAAACCGGGGATCGATACCGGCCTGGGAGGCAAGGTCGTCGGCGTTCCAGGAATGGTTCGCGGTCTCTTCACGGAAGGCGGCTGCGATATCCGATTCGGTGCGGGCGAAAAGAGTCCGGCGTTCACGCGGCGCTTGGAAACGGCTGAGGTAACGCGCGTACTCCAATTGCGCCTTTGTCGGCTCAGGCAAGTTATAGTCCAGATTCGACATCGCAGACCTCCTTAGCGTTCAGCGGGTTGGACTGGAGTCGTTCGACGCACCGAAAATAGGGAATCCGGGAACCGCATCGGCCGACGATGGAGTGCCTGGAGTGCCGTACAACGTCCCGATCTGTTCGATCGCCCATGCGCTCCAACGTGGGGATTCGACCGTGGATGTCATCAGGCCGGCGGGGAGGAACCGGCGCATCTCGTCGGCGAAGGCATCCGAGCCGATCACATCGGCGACCCCCGCCACGCGATCAGCACGGTCTGCCCAAAGTCCTTCTTCGCCGTAATCAGATGATTTCGATTCCGCAAGCTCCATCGCCCGTCGGGAATCGACGTCGCCTCTCGACGCCAACCAGCACATGTCCCACAGGTCGCGTCGCCGCAGGTGCGATGCGCAGGCATAGGAGAGCAGCTTGTCGGCAAGAATCTCGGTGGGGCTTTCCACATCGAGGATGATCTGACCCGACAAGGCCGGGAACATCGGATAGTTGACCAAGGCGGGACGATGCTGCGGCTCGTACGCGGGAATCGATGCCACCTCCAGCTTGATTGTCTGGCTCGGCAGATCCTTGCGCTGACCGGCCGTGCGAATCGCTATACGCCATCTGCGCGTCAGCCCATCGGCGTCGGGTCTCGGCTCCTTGACCCGGACCGTCACATCATCGCCCATCCCCGAGAGCGAATCGGAGATGCAGGAGCCAAGCCCTTTAAGGGTGTCCATGTCGAACGAGGTGCCGCCGGCAAAATCAAGGTCCTCGCTGTACCTTGGGGACCCGTGGCACAGGCGCAGACTCGTGCCGCCCTGGAACACCAGCGAGGAGAAGAAACCCTCGCGCATCATGGCATCCAGGATTCGATAATGCAGAAGTTCCTTCTCGACCACGGGAAGCAGATTGCCCATGCCCTCGCCCCCGGCCAAGACGATCCCGGCCGCCATAGCCTTGTAGTCATAGGTGCCGTCAGCTCCAGTCATCATCGTCCTCCAATTCGTCCATGTCCACCAGATCGAGGTTGCGTCCGACGGCCTTCAGGTCACGATACGCCCACTGTTTCGACGCGAGCGGCGTCAGTCCGTCATCGCGGGCGATCAGGTTCGGCAGGATGCGACTCCAGCTGAGCTTGCAGTGCGTGAACTCGATCACCCCGTACGCGGTGCGGAACTCGCCCTCACGGCCCGTGGTCATGAACGTGACCCTATCCACCGGAATCTGGCTGATCACGTTCCAGCGCGACAGAGCGCTTTCGAGGCTTTCCCACACCAGCTCGCCGGAACGCAACCGCTTTGCGACCTGATGAAGTGTCCCCTCGCCGAGATGGGAGGAATACGCGAACACGTAGACGCCACGGGCGGCACGGACCAACGCCTTCGCCGATACCAGGCTGGACAGGGTTCGGTTCAGTTTCTGCCCCTGCTCACCCAGCACGACGGCCAGTTCGTTCTTGCAATACACGTAGCACGAGTACTTGGCATCCATCTCGCGCAGCTGATCAATCGCCTCGCTCCTCTTCATGCATATAAGTGTACATGAATATATGTAAAAACGCATATTCATGTACACCTATCACAATCCTGAAGCGTTCCAATCAGAGGGAACGCCCTCGTGCCGGACCGTCTTCGAGACCAATCCCGTCGATGGCGTTTTCCGAGAAAGGGTTCTCTCTTAATCTGCCGACGATTTCCGCTACGGCGCGCTCTTCCTGATCAACGCATTGGACAAGCTGGGAAATGAACGGCTTGGGATCGCCGTCAACCTGCCATGCTTCCAGACTTTTCCCATAGCTGCGGCCGGCATCATGTTTGATTGCTACGGGCCGGTAGCCGGCAGCCATGAGCATGAGATTCAGAATCTGTCGCCCGGTTCGTCCGTTGCCGTCCGTGAATGGATGGATGTTCTCGAACATCGCGTGGAATCCGGCAGCTTTGAGGATCGGGTGGTCTTTGGAACCGTTCACCGCGTCCACGAGCGCTTCCATGTCCTCGTAGATTTCAAGTGGGTCGGCGGTCTTCACTCGGGTGGCGGTGATCCTTGCCTGGTAGCCGTAGGGGCGGAACCGACCCCTGAGCGCGGGCTGCATGTCCAATGCGGTGACTTCATGCAGCTTTTGGATCATCTCGACACTCAGCGTCCGCTCCTCTTCAGCGAATCGTTCCGCATAGGCCATGCCATCCGCAACGCCACGGGCAGCGAAGATGTATCTTGCCGGCGAGTCGGTCGGCACGAACTCGCCCTCCAACACCAGTTCGGTGTCCTCAAGCGTCAGCGTGGATCCCTCGATCGCGTTGGAGTTGTAGACATAGCGGGCCATCCATTCCTTACGGTAATCCTCAAGCGCTGACTGCTCCACCCCATCCAAAGGAAACATCTGCCTGAACCGTTCTCGGGCGGCATCGGAACGACGAAGCAAGTCGGACACCTCCGCGTCCCGCTCCAGAGAGTCCAAGAGAGGAGGAAGGTTTCGGATTTTCTCAGTCAGCGCTGGATTCGGCATATCGGCTCCTTAATCGATGCTTCCATAAGTCTACAAGCGCAGGCGCGTCACATGGACAGTCCGACGATTTTCTTGCCTTCGAGAAAGTCCTGGAAAAAGGCCGTGGAATCATCGTTGTCGTCCGATGATTCCATGGCCCTTATCCGTGTCGTTTCTTACGTTCACCGGGTCATGCCGTATGACGATGACTGTTCGAGGTTCAACGGGTCGGCCGGATCGCATGCGCCGGCGGAAAGCTCGTCTTTTTCTTGTTTCGCCGGTGTCGGTTCGGGCATCGCGGCGAGCTTGTCGAACGTGTTGAGGAACGCGCCTATCTCGCGGTCGCTGCTGATGGGGTCCATGCCCCTGGCCTTCGTCAGGGCGCGTATGAAGTCGAGGTGATTGTCCGCGAACGCGCCGAAACGTTCGAAATCACCGCCCTTGATGCCGGTCGTGTCCTGCTCGTACAGGCTCGTATATTCGTCGCCCATGCGTTCGGCGAAGTCCCTCACCCTGGCATCGATGTCCCATTCGATGGGCGGGCATCCGAACGCGAGTTCCACGTACCGGGGCTCCACGGCCAGGCCCCGATCGGTTTTCAGGTCGTTCCAGAAGCGGTCCACGGATTCCTTGCCGCCGTCGTAGTGGCGGCCTGCGGCGTCGAACGGTTCGCCAGCCCATGACTGCTCGCCGTCCCATCGGCCTATGCTTCCGAACGCGATCAGCGGGTTGCCTCCCATCGGGTTCCTGTACGAGGAGAGCGCCGACTGGGATCCATTGAAGAAATCACGCAGAGCGCCGGTCTCCATCCTGTAATCGGTTTGACGGGATTCGTCCGCGAAGGCATCGAACGTGATCGACGTGCCGCTCTCCTCGTACAGCCGCCACAGGCTGTCGGCGCGGGTGCTGTGTTCACGGTAATACGGGTCCCCGTATTGCGGGTCGTAGTCGTCAGCGTTGTAGATGTACCGTTTGCGGGGTTCGGGATCCCGAATCTCGTCGATCCAATTCATGTCCATCGTGTGCTCCTTGGTTCTGTTCGTCGTTGCCGTACGGCGTCAGCGGCCGTGTGTCGTTTCCATGCCGTCATCCAACGCGAGGCCGAGCCCTGCGGTCTCAGGAGACGTTTCCTGTGGGTCGGCCCAGCCGACGGCGAGGTCCAGCGCGCCGCGCAACGCCTGGCCGGAAAGCCGGTACGTCCAGGAATCGTTTGCCTCGTAAGGGAAGGATTCGCCGGACACGATGCCGCGCTCGTCATGCAGGCTCACGTCGAACGCTCCGGGTTTGGCCGTGATCAGCGCATGACGGGCGGAACCGGGAGCCGAGACCTCCAGCACCTTTCTGCCGTCGGGAGACCCGGTGGCGGTGAATTTGATATCGGGGTGGTGCGCGAGGCTGTAGGAAGCGTTGGACTCACACGCCAGCGGGACCGTATCTCCCAGCCCGCTGTCTGCGGCCAGCTGCTGTGGGCTGTAATCCATGCCCTGCGTGTAGTCGATGGGCTGCGCGTCGGTGTAGAAGCATCCGCCGCCATCGTCCGCGTCGATCAGGTCGCCCACGAGCCGGTCCAGGCGTGCGGGGTCGTCCCATGCGCTCACGAGTCTGGCGGGTTCGGCCTGGTTCTTCCATGCCATGTAGCGGTCGCGTTGGTCGCCGCAGATGCCGTCGAATGATTCCTGGGAGATGAACGTGCCGCCGTCCAATTGGTAGCATTCCCCGTCCGGGTCCAACGCGCGCTCCTTGAACTCCTTTTCGGCGGCGGCGTACAGGCGCTTGTCGAGCGGTTCCATGGCCGCGTCGATGCCCGCCATCATCTCGTCCACGTGTTGCCGCATGTCGGGCTGGCTCGTTTTCCACCATGCCTGCAAGTCGGCGAGCACGTCGGCGGCGTTCTCCCGTTCGCACACGTCGAGCAGGTCATCGTCGTAATTTTCCACCGTCCAGGAGTAGAAATCCCAGTCACTCGAACCGGTCAGGCGTTCGATGCCCTTCATGCGGTGGAAGTCCATCAACCCGCCGCCGTGCTCGCGCACGATGCCCGCCAACGGCAGATCGGCCTCGTCCATCAGGCCTTTCCAGTATTCGGGGACATTCCCGTTCTCCATGTCGTTCTCCTTTCCGAACGCCTTTTCGATCACGAGCGGGTCTCGTGGGTCAACAGTGCGGTCGATCCGCAGTATCTCGGGCATGACCGCCTCGCTTTCACGGCCGATGACGAACGTGCCGATACCGGCCTTGACGCGATGCTCGGGAAGCCTTCCCGAACCGTCGCACATCACCGCCGGCCGGAACAGCGAATCCCCGTAGGCGAGCGTCACCGTGTCGCCCGGCCTGGCGAGAACCCGTTCGACGGCCATGCGTGAGAGGCCGTGCGCGTCGAGACGGCCGGAACGCCAATCGTTGGCCTCGGCTGCTGTCAGGGTGAAGGAAACGGAACGCCCTTCCTGGGCCGAGGTCACGTCGAGCCTGACCGGCTGCATGGCCTCGAAACCGATCCAGATGCCTTCCGGCGTCCTGTCCGGGGCTTTCACGTCAATGTCCGTGAACCCGTATTCGGTCAGCACGTCCGTGACCCTGATCCTGAGCGCGTTGTCGGGAGGCAGATCAGGGCGTTCATTGGGAATCGGGAGCGAGGACGCCTCGAACCACACGTCCTCGCTCGGATCGGTGTCGAAGCCGCCGTCCGCGTCGGAATACGCCATGTGGACGCCGAACTCCAATTCCTTGGCATCGACGGAAGAGACCAGAATCGCGTTCCCCAGCACGAGATCGCGCGCGTTCCTGCGCAGGATGGATTGCATGTCGGGCTTGGCGGGATTCCCGGCCGCGAGCAGGTCGCGGTTCACACCCTCCATGTCAAAAGGCGTCAAGGCCATCTCGCTCGCCCTTTCTCACTTGGAAAGGCCGGAACCGGCCGTATCGGTCATATTCAGCGGGTCCGAGGGGTCGCACGCCTGCGCGCGTTCCGCGAACGAGGTGACGGCACCGGGCAGCACATATCCCAGATCAAGGTCGATCGGGCTCACGCCGTCGTCTTCGCCGACGGACGCTGCGGGCATTGCGCCCATGGTCTCGCGCAGCACGTCCACGGCGTCGCCAGTAGCGGCGCGCGCGTCGATGATCCGGTGCATCGTGTCCTCAAGCGCGGCATGGATATCGGTGGAACCCTCCTCCACGATGCACTGGTATGAGGGGGCTCCCCAGTTCGTGCCGGTGCCGGAAATCGTGTAGTCCGCGATGCGTTCGCCCGGCTGGACGAGCGAGGCGAGGTCGAACGCGGACGGCGAACCGGTCTTCGCGTCGAAATCATCCAGCCATTCGACCTCCTCGGCGATCTCCTCGCGCGAGTACCGTCCGTCGATATCGCTCGGCCAGTCCGCGTCCTCCAGATAGCCGTTGTCGCCAAGCGACACATCGCCGTCGAGCTTGAGGTCCCGGCCGTACATCTCCATATCGATCAGATAGCCGAGCCCCGTATCGAACATGGATCGCACGGCATCCGATGCCCACCCCTGGTTCACGGCGGTCCAGGCATACTTCGCCTCCTTCGAGTCCGGCCATAACGGCGCATCATAAGAGCGATAGGGGATCTCGTCCGAGTTCAACGCGAGGTTCGCGTACTGCAACGGGGTGCGCGGGGCCGCGTCAAGATCGTCGCGGACCGCCCGCACCTTCTCGTACACGTCCGGGTCGTCGTCCTCGCGCGCCTCGAACGCGCGGCACATGAGGTTCAGGTCCGTCAGCGACTCGTATTCGACGGGATTCGCCACGGTGGCGAGCAGTCCTTCCCCGCCCTCGTAGTCGTGGATCGCGTACTCCTCGTACCGGCCGCCCAATCCCACCTCGGTCTTCAGGGTGTCCTGCAAGCGTTCGGCGGGCATGGGCAGCGTGATCCACGCGCCCTGCAACACGCCCTCCACGTATTTGCCCAGGTTGGCGACGTACACGCTGATCTGGTAGTCCTTCAATCCGTCCATGATGATGCTCCTTCGCTCGGGTCTTTTATCGTGTGGCTGCGGCCGAGGCAGACGTATCGGCAATGCTCAACGGGTCGGCCGGGTTCGCGGGATCGTAGGTTTCGGACGTTTCGGCCTTCTCGCCTTCGTCTTTGCGGGCGAGCCGGCCGTCGTCCACCATCGCGTCGATGATCTCCCATCCCTCCTCGATGCTGCGGTCCCGCAATTCCCTGGCCGAGATCATGTCGCGCATCGCGTCCATGTTCTCGTTGTTGTCGGGCCAGTCATGGTCTTTCAGCCAGTGCCGAAGGTCCTCCTCCGTCCAGCGGATCTCCGCAATCGTTTCGTTGCCTTGCCCGGCGTTGCTTTGACCGGGATGAAGCAACGCCTCAGATCGGAGACCGAAATACGCTTTGTCTTCCTGGAGGCCGGACAGGAAGCCGGAGGGCGTGAACCCGTTGCGTGCCGCGAACTCGCGGGACCAGCATTCGTCGAACTCCTCGTCGGGGTCGAAGTCGAGGAGCCCGTCCGCCATGGCGCGCCTCAGCCCCTTCTCGTCCGCCTCGGCCGGCACCGTGACCGTGACCGTGGCGTGGTTGGGGGCCTCCAGCGTCATGTACAGTTCGCTGTGGCCGGCGTCGCGTTGGATGAAGCATTCCCCGTTGCCCCAGTCGAGCTCGTGCTGCTCGATCAGCTCCTTCGCCTTGTCGGTCAGGGCCCGTTCCTGGGACGTGTATTCATCGGGTTCCATCAGCATGATGCGTCCTTCCTTCCCTTGGATGATCGGTGCCGCGCCGTCCGGCGGGCATGGCTCCGATCATCAGCCCATACGGGCGGTCGCGCGGGGCATGGCGTCTACGGGGCAGATGATTCCGCCGAGATCTGATGCTCGGTCCCTTCACGTGTCCCGCCTCAGTACCAGTTGTGGGCGAGCCAGAACGTCTTGGCGGCGCTGGGGCTGCCGTACCGGCCGGCGATGTAGTTCAATCCCCATCTGATCTGGGTGGCGGCGTCGTCCTTCCAGTCGTCTCCTGCGGAGGCGAGTTTCGACGCGGGCAACGCCTGGGGTATGCCGTACGCGCCGCTGCTCGGGTTGGTGGCATTCCACTGCCATCCCGATTCCTTGTTCCACAGCCATACGAGCGCGTCATAGTCGCCGTCTCCCCAGTCCTTGTACGAGGCGATCATCTTCCGGGCGATGGCCCGGGCCTGTTCCGGCGTGGCGTGGGTGCCGTCGCCGTCGTAGTCCACCACCACGTCCGTGGAGCCCGAGTCGGAACTGGAGCACGTCCATGCCGCCTCCACCGGATCCGAAGAGGAGGACGAGTCGGACGATGACGACGAATCGGACGATTCGGAACCGGATGACGTGGAATCCGTGCCGGCGGAACCATTGGTGGACACACTGCCGTTGGGCAGGATGTAGACCGCGCCGACGTCGATCCTGTGCGTGCGGTGGTTGACGATGCCCAGGCCGCCGCGCCCGTTCATCTCGCTGATGGTCACGGTGCCGGCCGTCCGGTCGACCGCCTCG
>ERZ772885.2108-NODE-2108-length-10578-cov-3.210301_pt1 | contig 10578 bp, 9 predicted proteins | sample MGYA00580580_ERZ772885 | MGnify/ENA primary metagenome ERZ772885 (study PRJEB29015, sample SAMEA2737673) | human gut metagenome | biome: human gut; feature: human-associated habitat; material: faeces | place: China | collected 2012 ...
ATTTTTTGCATTTTGTCCCTCATTTCATGCAACTTACGTTTTTTCATTTGTGTTTCTTCCTATATAAATGCACCGCCGCAAAGCATACCGCTCCGGCTGCCAGCACGAGAAAAACGATATCTGCATACATCTTCACATATCCCGCCGCCTGCTCCCACGCCGCACCGACCGCAGCACCGGTTCCGACGAGAAGAATGTTCCACACCGTGCTTCCGATAATTGTAAACAGCAGAAATTTCGGCATCTCCATCCGTGCCATCCCGGCGGGGACGGAAATGAGGCTTCGGATGATTGGAATGCACCGGCCGAACAGAACGGCCCGCTGGCCTTTCTTCTGAAACCATGTAATCGTTTTCCAGGCATCCTCCGCGTGAAATCCGAGAAGCTTCATCGGGCGGCTGTCGAGCAGTTCACTAAGGCTCTCCGGGCTGACAAGCGTTCCCGCTCCATAGAGAACCAGCGCCCCGAGAAGCGATCCTGCCGTGGATGACAGCACAACGCCCGCCGGATGCAGACGGGTGCATGTCGTCAGAAAACCGCCGAACGTCAGAATCACCTCGGAGGGAATCGGCGGAAAGACATTTTCCACGGCAATCAGAATCAGGATGCCGACATATCCAAAGCGGTTGACCATATCCAGGATTACGTTCTGCAAGCTTTCTCCGTTCCAGCAGCTCCGCACCGTTTTGAGACCTGCGGCGTTTTCCCGTCTCTGCTCCGCGTCACGGAATCGCTGCTTTTTCCTTCTTCCCCTGCATTCTATGCACCGCCGCCCCTCTGCATGACCCCTTTTTCCGCCAAAACTTTCCTCTGTTTACGATTCCGTCAGATTTTCTTTGTTTTGTTTTCATCTTCTCTTCAGAAAAGCTTTATCTCATGTACACATTCTGGTCACAATTTTTCCGTATACTAATCTCATCAACAACGAAGGAAACAAACACAAACCTCCATCGTTTTTATATAAATTTTAACCAGGAGACAGCAAAGCACCCTTGGAAGCATGTCTCCAATGCCAACCTTTCTAATAGATAGATTTCTTTTTCATACCGCCGGGGCCCTAACAAGTCCCGGCCTCTCTCCTTTTTGGGAGATTTTTTTATTTTCAGCTCTTTTTTTCCTTAATTTTCTAAAGTTCCCACGATAATTTTTTCTTGCACGGGACTTTTTCGTATAGTAAAATGAAAACAGTTATTTTTAACAGACACCATGGATAAAAAGGGAGAAAAATACCATGAAGATTGGATTTGACAATGAGAAGTACCTGAAAATGCAGTCTGAGCATATCCGCGACCGCATCAACCAGTTTGACAACAAGCTGTATCTGGAATTCGGCGGAAAGCTGTTCGATGATTTCCACGCATCCCGCGTTCTTCCGGGCTTTGCACCGGACGCGAAACTGCGCATGCTGATGCAGCTCTCCGACCAGGCAGAGATTGTAATGGCAATTTCCGCAGCCGATATTGAGAAAAACAAAATCCGCGGCGACCTCGGCATCACCTATGACAGCGACGTGCTCCGTCTGATCGACGAGTTCCGCGGACGCGGCCTCTATGTCGGAAGCGTTGTCATCACCCAGTACTCCGGCCAGCACAGCGCAGACGCGTTCAAAAAGAGACTGCAGAAGCTCGGCATCCCGGTTTACATTCACTACACGATTCCGGGCTATCCGCATAATGTGCCGCTGATCGTGAGCGATGAGGGATACGGAAAGAACGAGTACATCGAGACAACCCGCCCGCTCGTTGTCGTTACCGCACCGGGACCGGGAAGCGGAAAGATGGCAACCTGCCTTTCCCAGCTTTACCATGAGCACAAACGCGGTGTAAACGCCGGCTATGCAAAATATGAGACCTTCCCGATCTGGAATCTGCCGCTGAAGCACCCGGTCAACCTGGCTTACGAGGCTGCTACCGCCGATCTGAACGATGTCAACATGATCGACCCGTTCCACCTCGAGGCATACGGCGTGACAACCGTCAACTACAACCGTGATGTCGAGATTTTCCCGGTTCTGCGCGCGATCTTCCAGCAGATCTTCGGCGAGAGCCCGTACAAATCCCCGACTGACATGGGTGTCAACATGGCCGGAAACTGTATCATTGATGATGAGGCATGCCGTGAGGCTTCCCGTCAGGAGATCATCCGCCGCTACTACACCGCTGTCGACGGCATCGCAGACGGTTCCCGTTCCGAGACCGAGGCTTACAAGATCGAGCTTCTGATGAAACAGGAAAACATCGTTGCCGCAGACCGCACCACCGTTTCCCCGGCTCTCGTCCGTGCCGAGGCGACCGGCGCACCGGCTGCTGCCATGGAACTGCCGGACGGACGCGTCATCACCGGAAAGACCGGCGATCTGCTCGGATCGAGCGCGGCGCTTCTGCTGAATGCATTAAAAGAGCTCTCCGGCATCGACCATGACGTACATGTTCTCTCACCGGAATCCATCGCTCCGATCCAGACCCTGAAAACCAAGTACCTCGGAAGCAAGAACCCGCGTCTTCATACCGACGAGGTTCTGATCGCGCTGTCTGCTACTGCTGCACAGAGCGAGGATGCACAGAAAGCACTCTCCTGCCTGCCGCAGTTAAAGGGCTGCCAGGTGCACTCCAGCGTTATGCTCTCCGATGTGGACCGCAAAATGTTCCAGCGTCTGGGATGCGATCTGACCTGTGAGCCGAAATTTCAGTAAATAATTTTTATATCTTGGACATAAAAAATCCAGGGCATACGGTACTTTCCGTACCTGCCCTGGATTTTTTCTTTTCCGCCTTCTGTTTATAAATTTTCTTTTCCGAATCCCATTGGCAGCAGCTCCTCGAGTGTCATTTCTTTCCAGGAACCGTCGCCCTTGCAGAGAAGGACGAGAAATTCGTTCGGATCAACGAATTCCCGCAGGACCTGGCGGCAGACACCGCACGGTGTGCAGAAATCCTCCGGCTCTGCCTCTCCCGGGCCGCCGCAGACGGCGATCGCGTCAAATTCCGTTATGCCCTCGGATACGGCTTTGAAGACCGCGGTGCGCTCCGCGCAGTTTGTCGGTGTATACGCCGCATTTTCAATGTTGCAACCGGTATAAATCGCTCCATTCTTTGCCAGAACCGCCGCGCCTACGCGGAATTTCGAATACGGCACATACGCAAATTTCCGCGCTGCCAGAGCCTGTTTTACCAGCTCCTGTTTTATTTCTGTACTGATTTCCTGTTTCATATCCAGCATCCCCTTTCCAGTATCCCCCTATTTTTTCTTTCTTATTTCTGATCTTCCCGGATCAGAATCCGCAGTGCCTCGATGGCTACCTGAATCGCACCTTCCGTATCGTGCGTAATGTGGTTCTCCATGCCGCGTTTCACTCTCTCCTGATTTCCCATCACAAGAAAATCCGATCCGGCACGGACGCCGCGGGCACTTGCCACGATAAAGAGTGCCGCCGATTCCATCTCTGACGCTTTGCATCCAAGCTTCATCCATGCATCCCATTTTTTCAGCAGCTCATCGCCGACCGGCATCTGCTCCGGGTCGTGCTGGCCGTAGAAGGAATCCTTGCACTGTACCACGCCCGCATGCCATTTTTTCCCAAGATTCTTTGCCGCCTGCACCAGCGCATTCGTCACGGTAAGGTCTGCGACTGCCGGGAACTCGATCGGTGCGTATTCCTTTGACGTTCCCTCCGCACGGATCGCTCCCGTTGCCACCACGATATCGCCGCCCTCTACATCGAGTGCCATACCGCCGCATGTTCCGACGCGGATAAACGTATCGGCGCCGCACTGGATCAGCTCTTCCATCGCGATGGAAGCCGACGGACCGCCGATGCCGGTAGATGTAACGGAAACCTTTACACCGTCCAAAGTACCCGTATAAGTCACAAATTCCCGGCTGTCTGCGACGAGCACCGGGTTCTCAAAGTAAGCTGCAATTTTTTTACACCGTTTGGGATCTCCCGGCAGAATCACATACCGTCCCACATCGCCTTTTCGGATCTGCAGATGATACTGCAGCCCTTCTTCTCCTGAATAATTCTGCATATGCAAAAACCTCCTTGTATTTTCGTATTCTCATAGTTCTATTCTACCACAGGCCGCACCGCAAATACAAGGCTTGACACCATTTCGCTTCCCCTTTCATTACGGATATAATCACGTTCCGCAGTTGCCTTTTCCCATTCGGAATGCTACAATAGGCACAGAAACCAGAGTTCTTACTTTCATTTTTACAAGGAGGGATTATTTTATGAGTTCCTATGTCATCAGCTGCTGCTCTACGGCAGACCTTACCGAAGAACATTTCTCCAAACGGGAAATCTCATACATCTGTTTCCATTACAAATTAAATGACACCGAGTACGCGGATGATCTCGGCAAGTCCATGCCGTTCGATCAGTTCTATGCCGCCATGGCCGCCGGCGCTTCCACGAAAACATCCCAGGTGAATGCCGATGAATTTGAAGCCTATTTTGAAACATTCCTGCAGGACGGCAAAGACATTCTCCACGTCTGCCTCTCCTCCGGCATTTCCGGTGTCCTGAATTCTGCGATGATCGCCAAAGCCGACCTTGAAGAGCGCTACCCGGAACGGAAAATCCTCATCGTGGATTCCCTCGGCGCTTCCTCCGGCTATGGTCTTCTGATGGACCGCCTTGCCGACCTGCGCGATGAAGGAAAACCGCTGGAAGAGGTTTACGGTTTCGCGATGAAAAACCGCCTCAAAGTCCATCACTGGTTCTTCTCCACGGACCTCACCTTCTACGTGCGCGGCGGCCGCATCTCCAAAGCCTCCGGCGCAATCGGCGGCCTCCTCGGTATCTGCCCGCTGCTCAACATGGACAACGAAGGACGGCTGATTCCGCGGTTCAAAATCCGTACGAAGAAAAAAGTCATCAAAAAAATCGTCGACCAGATGGAAGAAAACGCCGAGGGCGGCCTCTCCTACTCCGGCAAATGCTACATTTCCCAGTCCGCCTGCTACGAAGATGCGCGGGCCGTTGCGGATCTTATCGAGGAACGCTTTCCCAATCTGAACGGAAAAGTCGAGATCAACAACATCGGAACCACCATCGGGAGTCATACAGGTCCTGGTACGGTAGCGGTGTTTTTCTGGGGAAGTAAGAGGACGGCGTAGTTATAAAAAAATTACAGATGTCAGATGGGAAAATGCTATATTAGGAACAGCTGGCATGGTTTAATGGAGCAAAAGTGAAAACAGCGAAATGGTGCTGCAATATATCTGGCCGGGATGTATCAGAATCCCGGCCTGCTGTTTCACTGCAAAGGAGAATGATGATTATGAAAAAAAGAAGTACGAAGGAAATCAAACTGCAGGCCAAAAAGTCATTGCAGGGACATGTTGGAACTGTGATCCTTGGGCTTCTGGCAGTGTATGGTCTGAATACCTTAGGAACAATCCTTTCTACCAATTTGTTTTCTGGCACATCCGCGCTGGATCTGGTTCTCAGCGAAATATTTATGCTGGTGGTGTCACTGATCGTGGGAATCATTTCTGCTGGTCTGGGGTATATGCTTTTGAATATTTCCCGGGAAAAGGAGTTTTCTCTGGGAGATCTTGGCTACTTTTTCAAAAACCAGCCAGACAGGGTGATCGTTGCAGGCTTTGTGCTTGCGATGATCCAGCTGATCACAGCAATCCCTTACTATTATGTGAGCTTTACCACAGATCCGGGACTGACTGTGGATTCCCAGATCCAGTGGCTTTCCATGACTCTGGGACTGCTGGCTGTAAGTACGCTTTTGAATTTTCTTATTTCCCTTCCATTTGCCATGACCTATTTTCTTATGGCGGATGACACAGAGCTTGGAGGAATCCAGGCACTGAAAGAGAGCGCAAGGCTGATGAAGGGAAATATCTGGAGATATGTGAAGCTGAATCTTAGCTTTATCCCGCTTTTGTTATTATCTGTGTTCACGTTCTATATTGCACTTTTCTGGATCATGCCTTATATGGAAATGTCCATGGTGGCATTTTACCGGGATCTGGATGGAGAACTGGACTACAGACTGCCGGAAGATAGGACTATTTAGAAATACAAGCAACAAGAGGAGATTGAAAAAATGGATATTTTACAGGCAATCACCCAGGAACTGGGGGTGCAGAAATGGCAGGTAGAAGCTGCTGTTAAATTGATCGACGAGGGAAACACTATCCCTTTTATTTCACGATATAGAAAAGAAGCTACCGGAACCTTAAATGACGAGCAGCTTCGTAACCTGAACGAGAGACTGACTTATCTCCGAAATCTGGAAGACAAGAAGAATCAGGTCCTTTCCAGCATTGAGGACCAGGGCAAGCTGACAGAAGAACTGAAGGCACAGATCCTGGCAGCACAGACGCTGGTAGTCGTAGAGGACCTTTACCGCCCGTACCGTCCGAAGAGACGTACCAGGGCAACCATTGCCAAGGAAAAAGGCCTGGAGCCCCTGGCAAATATCATTATGCTCCAGATGACAAACAAGTCTATTGAGGAAGAGGCAGAAGCCTTTGTGTCAGAGGAAAAAGAGGTTGCTTCTGTGGCAGACGCCATTGCTGGTGCGAAGGATATTATTGCAGAGCATATTTCCGACGAGGCAGATTACCGAATCCACATCCGTGACCTTACTGCAAAAAAAGGAACTATCAGTTCTACGGCAAAAGATCCGGAGGCACAGTCTGTATATGAGATGTATTATGAGTTTGAAGAGCCGGTGAAGAAGCTGGCTGGACATCGTGTGCTGGCGTTGAACCGTGGTGAGAAAGAGAAATTCCTTACTATCAAGGTAGCTGCACCAGAAGAAGATATTCTTCGTTACCTTGAGAAGCAGGTGATCACCCGCGACAATCCATTTACTACACCGATTCTGAAAGAAGTGACAGAGGACAGTTACAAGCGTCTGATTGCTCCTGCAATCGAGCGCGAGATCAGAAGTGATCTGACTGAGAAGGCAGAGGACGGAGCTATCAAAGTATTTGGAAAAAATCTGGAGCAGCTTCTCATGCAGCCTCCAATCGCCGGACAGACTGTCCTTGGATGGGACCCGGCCTTCCGTACAGGCTGTAAGCTGGCTGTTGTAGATCCTACTGGAAAAGTTCTGGATACCACAGTTGTTTATCCAACTGCCCCTACTAACGAGAAGAAGATTCGCGCTGCGAAGGATACGGTAGAAGCTATGATCAAGAAGTATGGCATTTCCCTGATTTCTGTTGGAAATGGTACTGCTTCCAGAGAGTCTGAGCAGGTGATTGTTGATATGCTGAAGGAAATTCCGGAAGCGAAGGTTCAGTATGTAATTACAAATGAGGCGGGTGCTTCTGTTTACTCTGCAAGTAAGCTTGCTACAGACGAATTTCCCAATTTTGATGTAGGACAGAGAAGTGCCACATCCATTGCAAGACGTGTGCAGGATCCGTTGGCTGAGCTGGTTAAGATCGATCCGAAATCCATTGGTGTAGGGCAGTATCAGCATGATATGAACCAGAAGAAGCTTGGCGAGGCTCTGACAGGTGTGGTTGAGGATTCTGTAAATAAAGTAGGTGTGGATTTAAATACTGCTTCGGCTTCCCTTCTTGAGTATATTTCCGGTGTTTCCAAGGCTATTGCGAAGAACATTGTAGTTTACCGTGAGGAGAATGGCCGTTTCACAAGCCGAAAAGATCTTCTGAAGGTTGCGAAGCTTGGTCCGAAAGCATTCGAGCAATGTGCTGGTTTCATGCGTATTACAGGCGGCTCCAATCCTCTCGACGCGACAAGCGTTCACCCGGAGAGCTATGAGGCGGCTTCCAGGCTTCTTGAGAAACTGGGATATTCCGCTGAGGATATTGCAGGAGGCAAGCTTGCCGGACTTTCCAGACAGATCAGGGATTACAAGAAGACTGCAGATGAACTGGAAATTGGAGAGATTACTCTTCGGGATATTGTAAAAGAGCTGGAGAAACCGGCACGAGATCCGCGTGATGAGATGCCGAAGCCGATTCTCCGCACAGACGTACTGGATATTAAGGATCTGAAAGAGGGTATGATCCTGAAAGGAACTGTCCGCAACGTAATCGATTTCGGAGTTTTCGTTGATATCGGAGTTCATCAGGACGGACTTGTTCATATTTCCCAGATGAGTGAAAAATTTATCAAACATCCGTTGGAAGCTGTAAGCGTCGGAGATGTTGTGGAGGTTCGTGTTCTCGGTGTGGATGAGAAGAAGAACCGGATCAGCCTTTCTATGAAAGGGTTGAATAAATAAAGAGAAGAGGGAAAACATTATTTCTCTTCTTTTGACATTGCCTTGCAGAAAGCCTTTTTCAAACACGCTTTATAGCGTGTTTGGCAGAGGAATTAGAGAGTTGGATTAAAATGTTAGAAAATATGCTTGTTGTGTATCTGGTTTTAGTTAATATCGCAGCCTTCGGGATGTACGGCATGGACAAGCGGAAAGCCATCAGAAAACAGTGGCGCATCCCAGAGGCTCAGCTTCTTGCGGTGGCTGTCATTGGCGGTTCCGCTGGGGCTCTTCTTGGAATGCAGTTTTTTCATCATAAAACCAGAAAGTGGAAATTTCGCCTGGGTGTGCCGTTAATTCTGGCAGCGCAGTTGATACTGTGGAGAGTTTTGCAGTAGGCGGTGGATAATTTGTTCCCAAAATGAATTTCCGGTGGAAAACAGGGCAGATTGCCCTGTTTTAAATGGGTATTAGTTCCTGCCGCTTTTGCGATTTTGAGCGGAGTGGACGAAATAGTTTTTGGATAATAAGGGACAGAGTTGTTTGTGGGAAAGGACTGAAAAAAGGAGATGGGAATTTGGAAGGACAGGTTATAGAAAATGCAGTTCAGGAGACTGTCCAGGAAACAGTGGATAAAGTAAACTCCAACTGGGATCAGATCAAGGCTTACTTTAACGGTCATATTCCGGATTTGATCAGCTTCGGAATGAAAGTGGTTCTTTCTATTGTAGCGTTTTATGTGGGAACAAAGCTGATCAAGTGGCTGCTGAAGGTTGCGAAGCGTTCCATGGAAAAGGCCGGCATAGACATGGGGGTTGCCCAGTTCATCTGTTCTTTTGGAAAATTTTTGCTGTATCTGATTCTGATTTTTAATATAGCTACTAATTTCGGTGTGAAGGAATCTTCCGTAGCAGCTCTTCTGGGAACTGCCGGCGTTACCATCGGTCTTGCTTTGCAGGGCGGTCTGGAGAATCTGTCTGGCGGCGTTATGCTGCTTTTGTTTAAGCCTTTTCAGGTAGGAGATTATATTATACAGGATCAGGCTGATGGAACGGAGGGAACCGTATATAAGGTTGAGATGTTCTATACGACCCTGATCACCATTGACAATAAGCACGTAATCATTCCAAATGGAAAATTATCCAACAGCACCATTATCAATGTAACTGCGCAGAATTTGCGTAACCTGGAAATCAAAGTGGGAATTTCCTATGATTCCGATATTAAGAAAGCAAAAAAGCTTTTGCAGCACATTTTACAGGAAGATCCCGGAACCAAATCGGACAAAGACATGCTGGTCTTTGTAGACGAACTTGCTGACAGTGCCGTAGTCATGGGCCTTCGCGTCTGGGTGCCTACCGATAAATACTGGAAGATCAAATGGCGCCTCAATGAGAAAATCAAAGAATCTTTTGATGCCAACGGAATTTCCATTCCGTATCCGCAGATGGATGTACATGTGGTGGAGACAAATAAAGACAAATGATAATAGATATATAATAGAAAATATGAAATAGATGTACAAATAGATTTCCTATTGAAATTATCTTATTTCTATTGTATAATCCACCATGAAAAGAAAATTTCTTCGGGGCAGGGTGATCGAAATCCTTGGAAATCGAAATTCCCTACCGGCGGTATAGTCCGCGACCCGCTTTGGCGGCTGATTTGGTGAAATTCCAAAACCGACAGTAAAGTCTGGATGAGAGAAGAACGCGCAGAATATTTAGATCGGTTGATTTTTTTGTACGTGCTCATTGCCCCGGAAGAGATTCCGGGGCTTTTTATGTGGTGATTTTAACGTTACTGTTTACTGGTAACATTTTAATCCCATACTTGCAGAAATTTTCTTTAAATATTATAATTTAAGGAGCAATGAGTATGAGCGAACAAGTAATCAAAAATGGAAACGTAATGGAGCGAAGCCGCACCAGAACCATTGCCCAGGTAGCAATGTTAGGTGCAGTGGCAGGTGTGTTGATGAATTTTGAGGTACCGCTGCCATTTCTGGCACCGTCCTTTTATCAGTTGGATTTCTCTGAGATTCCAGCACTGATCGGTTCTTTTGCAATGGGACCTGTAGCAGGTATACTGATTGAACTGGTGAAAATTCTGGTACATCTGGTAACCAAGGGAACTATGACAGCAGGCGTTGGTGATGTGGCAAACTTCCTCTTTGGCTGTTCTTATGTAGTTCCAGCCGGACTGATTTATCGTTATCAGCATAAGAAGACAAGAACACACGCAGTGGCAGGTATGGCAGCAGGTGTAATTCTTACCACAGTGCTTGCATGCTTTGTAAACGCATTTGTACTTCTTCCGGCATACGGCAAGGCATTTGGAATGCCGGTACAGGCATTTATTGAAATGGGTG
>ERZ772885.2109-NODE-2109-length-10571-cov-3.814188_pt1 | contig 10571 bp, 7 predicted proteins | sample MGYA00580580_ERZ772885 | MGnify/ENA primary metagenome ERZ772885 (study PRJEB29015, sample SAMEA2737673) | human gut metagenome | biome: human gut; feature: human-associated habitat; material: faeces | place: China | collected 2012 ...
AGCGCCGCACGACCCGCGCGAAGAAGCAGCTCGCGCCCGCGCCGGAACCCGAGCCCGCCGTCCCGGAGACCCCGGACACGGAGGATGCAGACGGGGACGATGGCGAGTTCGGCGAAGACGTCATCTGGTGATGACCGCCCCTGACGGGGCGTCGGAGCGTGAGAGCCGGGAGAAGATCCCGGCCCTCACGCTTTCAGAGGTTCGTCCCACTGTTGCCCGGCGGTGGCGTAGGCGTCGGGGTCGGCGTGGGAGCGGGCGTGGTCGTCTGCCTCTTCGGCGTGGGCGTCGGAGTGGTCTTCGGCGTCGTGTACTGGCGTCGCGGCGTGTACGAATAGCCGCTGCCGTTGCTGGACTGCGAGCGTTGCTGTTGCTGCTGTTGGGCCTTCTTCTGGGCTTCGGCCTGCTCCTTCGCCTTCTTCTCGGCGTCATCCTTGGCTCTCTTGTCGGCCTTCTCCTTGGCGACCTTCGCGACCAGCTGGCGCAGCTGCTCCCCCGCGTCGCCGGCGTCCTTCAGGTTGTCTTTGGTGACCTGGACTCCCTTCCACTCCCCCATCAGCTTTTCCATATCCTGTTTGCCGGTCGAATCCGGCGCGTCCTTCAACCCCTCCCCCTGCTGTATGAGTGACTGGAGGGTTTTGCCCGTCTCCTCGGCCTTCTTGTCCATGAGGGTTCCGTACTCGTCGTTCAGGTTCTTGTATGCCGTGTCCGCTTCACGCAGTGCCTTGCGCAGTGCGGTGGACGTCATGGGGCGTTGCTTTGTGACCGTCTGCAGGTTCTCCATCAGTTTCTTCACTGGCGGGTCGTCGTTCAATCCCATGTCCTCGATCTGCGTGATCAGGGCGGACGACTCCCCCTGCATGCGCTCCCACCTGCCCTGCAGTTGGGTGAGCTCGTTCTTCGCCTGCTGGGTTATCTCCTGCTGTCTTGCCTCCTCTTGCTTGCCTTGTACCGTGAGGTAGATCGCGTATCCGCCGCAGGCGAGCACCACCGTGAGGGCGGTGGCGATGATGGCTATGAGAACAGCCATCCCCTTTCCTTTTTTCGTGGCGTCACGTGGAGCCGTTCCCACATCGGGACGGTATGCCAGTGGGACGTTCTGACGGTCTGCCGGCATACCGCCATACTGTTCTCCCGGCGTGACGTTCTGTTTGTATGCCGGCATGCCGTCGCGCTGTTCCGGCATGCCCGTCCCGTCATCATCCCAGTCTCTCCAGAAGCCGTCGTCCTGCGCGCCTTCCTGGGGCTGTTCCGCCGTCATGACATTCTGCCGTCGTGCGGTTGTGCCGTTCAGCCATGTTGACGTTGCACCGTCCTTCTGGCGTGCCGTCTTGCCGTTGTCCTTTTGTGTCGGCAATCCGTTCTGGTACCGCATCGGATCTACGGCAACCTGTCCCGCCTGTCCGCCGTCAAACCCGTCAGACTGCATTCCATCATCACGGTACGCCGTTTCGCCGTCTCGCCATCGCGCCGTCACGCCGTTTTCCCGTTGGGTTAGAGAACCGCCGCGACGTTCGGACGTTCCTCCGCCGTCTCCACTCTGCGGGTTCTGATCCTCGTCGGCTCCTTCCCAGACATCCCACATGTCGTCAGGGTCGGGGTCGTCGTGGGCGCTGGTGCCCGCCGGCGGATCGCCGTCCGGCTGCGCGGCTTCCCGCGGTTCGTACGTTGCGCCGTCGGAACCGCCCGACGGCGCAACGTCGCCACGTTCTTGTGTCGTAACGTCATGCCGTTGCGCCGTCATGCCGTTCTGTCGGGTTCCGCTCAGGCCGGCGTCATGGTTCCGCGTCGGATCCTGGGGTTCGGCTGGCGGGGCGATAGGATCATCCCAGTCGCCCCATATGTCATCCCGGGAATCCGGGGATTGGTTCCGGTAGGATGGCTCCCGCGCTGTCATGCCGTCATCACGTGACGCCGTTTCGCCGTCGTCTTGTCGTGCCGGTATCCCTGTGCCCTTTTCAGCCGATATGCCGTGGTCACGTCCCAACGGTTCGACGTTGGCACGTTCCGCCTGTACACCGTTGGATGTGGCGGCATCAGGGGCGTCATGCCGGGCTTCCGGCTCGTCGAGGTCGCCCCACGGATCATCCAGGTCTATTTCGGGGTATTCGCCGCGACCTGCGTCCGACGTTGCGTCGTGTCCACTGTCTGCCGTGTAGCCGGCATGACGTTCCGCCGGTTCCACGGTATCCCGTCGTTCCGAGGAAACGGCATCACGTTGTTCTGGTGGCACGGCGTCATGTTGCGCCGGGGCATCGGCGGGACGTTTCACCGTAATGCCGGTGTCACGTTCAGCCGTTGAGACATCACGACGTGACGCCGGTTTCCTGTGGCCACGTGTGACAGGGGAGCCGTCATGCTGTTGCGCCGTCCCGCCGGTGTGATGTCGCGACGACATGCCGCCTTCCCGTCGAACCGTTTCACCATCATCCCGTGACGACGTTCCACCGGCGCGACGTTCCCACGTGCCGCCGTTTCGCCGGTCTTCCGTTTCGCCGGTGTCGGGCATCAGCAGGGAATCATCCAGCTCATTGCTTCCCGTGAGCCAGTCGTCGGCCATGTTTTCGCCTCCTCCAATCAGTATGCTACATGCCCTCTTGTGCGGACAGGCGGGCGACCGTCCTCAAGGAGTCGAGGGCGCTCACATGCTTGGCATCCACACCCGCCTCTATCAGCTTGCTCGCGTGGGCCGCCGCAGCGGCGCCCTTCAATGGGGCGTCACGGTCGGCCACGTCGCGCCCGTCCTCTCCGAAACCGTCCGTCGGGAACCCGTCGCCGGGATCGTCCTTGCCCCCGTACATGCTGCCGTCGTCCGGTTTCTCCGCGACGGCCGGCACGAGGTTGAGGATGTCGTCCCATGACAGGTGCCCGGCGTTGTCGTCGCCCTGCGGCGGGCGGATCCTTTCGATCCGTTCCTTGAGGATGTCCGGGTAGGTGAGCCCTTTCGCCTTGTCCTCCTCGTACAGGCCCTTGTACACGAATGGCAGCTGGTTGGGAAGCTCGGCGACGCCACATCCGATGGCGACGCCCTCCTCCATGAGGTTGGCGGGCAGCCGCGGGCAGTCCTTGTTGGTGAAGACCGCTTCGCGGATGTTGTCTGCCGCGTTTCCGGGGAGGATGGGGGACAGGTTGTTTCGGACGGACGGGTCGAGGCCGTTGGGCGCGCTGGGCGTCTGCGCGGCGTACAGGAAGAATATTCCGGAGGCGCGGGCTATCTGCGATATCTTGCGCAGGAGGATGAAGCTCTTAGCATGGAGGGCTTTCTCGTATTTCGCGGCGATCTGGTCGGGGTTGTCCTTGTCGAGTCCGGGCAGGGTGACCGGCGAAGCCCATTGGGCGATCTCATCGCAGGCGAGAAGTATTGCATGGTTCTCATCCTTGGTCTGCTGGTCGAGCTCGAACCAGTTGCTCTTGCCCATGCGTTCGATCATCATGGCCCGCGAACTGCACAGGTTCATGACGTGCTGCAGGACGGCGCAGCAGCTTTCCTCGCTGTCGCACCCATACCCCTTGTCGATGACGTAGGGGCGGCACCACTTGAAATCATTGCGTTTGAGGATGCTGTCGCATAGGGCGAGGTCGCATCCGGCAACGAGGGCCGAGTAGATGATGTTGTTGATGATGACGCTCTTGCCGTTGCCGCTCTTGCCGGCGACGATCAGTCCGGGGGACTCCTTGAAGTCGACGCACGCCCAGTCTCCCGTCTCTCGTCCCTTGTCCGGCAGTTTCATGCCGAAGTAGATGTGCCGCATGTCGGGCTTGTCCCACAGCTCCTTCGGGAGGCTGATGACCTTGGGGAACGTCGGGGGAGTGCCGGGGTAGACCATGATGACGCCGGTCTCCGGGTTGGCTTTGAAGAACCATCCCTTCTTCCCGATGGATTCGACGGCCTCCTGCATCTTCTTGTCATGCGCCGACGCCTGGTAGGTGACGACGCCCTCCTTGAGTTTGAGACGCCACCCGTTCTCCGGGGTACGGCTGATGCGCAGGTTCCACGGCTGGATCTTGAACACGTTGGCGGCGAAGATCTGTCGCGCCGCCGTGGTCTTCTCGTCGAGCTGCTGCATGAGGACGAGGCATTCCTTGCTGCTGATGCGCACGAAGTCCACAACGCTGTACCCCTCATATTTCTGCTGGTGCTCCAGATCGTCGACGAGGTGTTTCTGCGCTGCGGGGCCGGAGCATTCGCTGGCGCTGAGCTTGAGCCCTATGGTGCCGTCGTTCAGGTCGGCTGAGTCCATATCCATGGGCGCGATGATCGCGTAACGGTTGTTGGGGTCGACGCTGTAGACGCTGTATCCCTCATACTCGTGGTTCTTGGCCGCCTTCTCCTGGATGAGGACGGTGAGCTGCATCATGTCCTTCGGATCTGTCTTGTCGAACCCGTCGGGGAAGAACTTGCCGAGAGGTATTTTCCTGAATGCTCCGCTCAACGGCCCGTCTCCTTTCCATCGATGTCGGTTCTTAGCTGCCTGACCGCTCCCGTATTATCTTCGTATGCACCCCAGCCGAACGGGGTGCGCATGTCCGCCTCCGTATTGACGATCATGGTGGTCGCGTGCGAATGGTTGCTTTTGCGGATCAGGGGGGTCACTGGCGCGGCTCCGAGATGGACGTGCGTGGCTTCCTCGCGAAGCCGTGCGGCCAGGTCACGTCCCATGGTGCGCCGGTTGAGTCCTCGTCCGGTGAGGATGACAGCCATTCCGGTCTGCCGGGCCTGTCCCATGATGCCGGCGAGCAGCACGCTGATGGTCTTGTATGCTCCGCATGGACGCTCGTCGCTGACTTCACCCTGGGTCATGGCGTCGAAGTCGTCGAACACAAGCAGCAGCGGCCGGCGTGCGGGCGCGTCGGTTTCCGTGGGATGCCCGGACATCCTGCGCCGCTGTTCGGCCTGCGCCCGTTCCAACAGTTCGATGATCCTCGCGTCGTCCCCGTAATCGAGGTTCATGATGGTGGGGGAGGGAAGCGGCACGCCCTTCCTCCCCAATCGGGTGACGCTGGCTCCGTCCCGCTGGGCTTCGAGCATGATCCGGTCGGCGAACGTCGTCTTCCCGCAACCCTCATGGCCGGTGACGGTGAGTGTCGGAGAATCCTTCGTATCCCAGATGATTCGGCTGCCCCGCTGGTCGTGTCCCAGATCGATTTCCAATGCGTGTTCCTTTCCTGTGTTCACCAGTCGACCTCTTCGATGTCGTCCGGCGACTCGTCCTTGTTGTTGAGCAGGCTGTCGATCTCCTCCGCGTCGACCTGCTCACTCTGGGTTGTCTGCGTGTTCTGGTTGTTGAGGAGGTTGGCGAGTTCGTCATCGGATAGTTCGCCGTACCGTTCGGCGGCTGCGGGCATGAACGGCGAATAGTCGATGGGATGGGGTTTCGGATGGTCTCGGAACAGTTCCGCCAGCGCGTCCTGCTCTCCCGAATACCATGTCTGGACTGCGAGGAGTTCGCCCTGCGCGGTCTCGAACATGCCTCGTCCCTGGGGTATCCGCCCGCCTTCGCCCTTCAACGACTGTTGGAGCCGGTTCGCTTCCTGCAGGTTCTGCTGGCTGATGATTCCGGCTGTGGAGTCCATGCCCAGGAGGATGCGTCCGAGCGAACGGAACAGGGCGTTGGCGTTATACGGTTTCATGTCGTCCATGGACAGTCGTTGGGCGCCGAGGATGACGCTGATGCCCGCGGTTCGTCCCTGCACGACGATCTTTCCGAGCGCGCTCATGGTCCGTCGTATCGAATTGTTCGTCGCGGACACGGCCGCGTTGTCGTTCGCCAATTGGATGTCACGGTTCGGATTCTGCGTGGTCTTGCCGGCCTCCTGCAGATAGGAGTTGAACTCGTCGAAGAACAGGTCTATCGGCCGGACGTGCTCCAGCTCTTCGGGTGAGAGCATGGAACGGTCGAGCTCGTAGATGCTCGCGGCCCCGTATTTGCTGAGCAGTCTCACCCTTTGCGCCATCTCGTCGCGTAGCCACGCGATGACCGCTTCGGTCTCGCGCATCTGCCCGAGTCCCACGAACGCCAACGCCAACGGTTTCGCCCACCGGGTGAAATCGATGCAACCCTTTGACGGGTCGACGAGGATGATGCCATGCCCCTTGAGCAGCGCTTCGGCGACAATGATCTGCGCGGCGGATGATTTTCCGGTGCCCGACTTGCCGCTGACGAGCAGATGGTACGTGTCTTTCACGTTCCAATAGACTGGGCTACCCATATCGTCCACTCCGAGCGGGAACATGCGTGGTTCCGCCGCGCGGGCGAAATCCCAGTCCGCTTCGACCATGGTGGGGAAGGGGCTGCGCTTGGCGAGCACCATGTCGTATCGTGTCGCGCCATGTTCCTCGCCGCGGGGGAGGATGCGCCCGTACCCGTATCCGGCGGCCGTCATGAACTTTCCGATATTATGCTGCGGCTTGTCCACGTCCAGTCCGGCGGGAATGTCGAACCTGGCGAGGAGCACGTCGTGATTGTGGGGGAGGGCGCCCAGCTTGACGACCTTCGGGGTGCGTCCCGCGCTGTCGGTCACTCCCGCGTCTCCCCATGCGTCGGACAATGCCAGCTCGATCAGGAGCTTCTGCATCTGGCGTCTGCGCCAATGGGGGAGGTCTTCGACGCCGAGATGCGGGTCCCTGCACAGCCACAGGCTCGCCATGTCGGCTTTCTGCCAATCCCAGTACACGTGGGTCGCGCCGACCGCGGATTCCACGCGGGCCGCCTGCTTGCGCACGTCCATGACGGTGCCACCGCGATCCAAATGGAATTTGACGCGCCAGATCGCCACGTCACGCCCCTCCTGCGTGCACGAGTCGATGGTTGCGCCGGTCTTCGCGGGGAGCACGTCAAGCAGCGCCTTGAACACGATGCACTGCGCGTACTGGCGTATGTGCGGCTGTCCTCCGGTCAGGTTCTCGATGCGCGTGGGAGCCGCGCCGTCGGCGGTCAGCAGGTAGCCGGACTGGTCCTCGCCGATGACGCCCACGTATCGGGCGTCCGGAGCGAGCGTGGAGAGGTCCAGTCGCGCGTAGTCCGCCGCCGTGGACGGAGGGGTGAAACGGAGAGGCAGTATGCGCAGCGTCCAACCGCCGTCGCAGTCGAGCTCCTTTTCTCCGTCGTACAGTCCGATGGGCGCCGGGAGCTTGTTGCCGATCAGGTCGCTCCACGTGGACTGGTCGGACTGGCAGCGTCGGGAGACGCTGATGTAGTCGGCGAACGGCTTCTTCAACGTCATGCCGTCCGGCCTCCAACGGTTGCCCCTGTCGGATAGCGGGGTGTCAGGTTCGGCGACGAGGTGGAACGCAAAGGTCAGGTCGGCGAATACGGGCAGGTGCAGTGTCTGGTCGGGGCCCCAGTCGCCGCCGAGCCAGTCGAAGCCGATCTTGTCGATGGGGTCGCCGCCCGATGGGGGAGTGTGGATGAGCAGCAGCCATGCGGCCTTCTCCCCGTCGGCGCTCACGTCCTTCGCTTCGGTCAGCGGCGCGCGCTTGTTCCAGATGAGCGCGGTCCGCGCGTACGCGATGTCGCATACCAGGGTCGCTAGCCCCTCGCCAACGTCGCGCCTGCCGATGGAGGGGATGCTGGACTCGTCGCGGCCGAGTGCGAGACGGAAGCTGGACGGGTCGAACTGGAACGCGCCGGCCTTGCGCTGACGCGCCGCGAGCAGGCATGCGAAACTGTATCCGTCGGCCGCGGTGACCGCCTTGACTTTCTCGACGCCGGTCTTGAACACGTCGTCGACGCTGCGTTTCTGACCGTCCTGCGAGCTGATCGTGATACGGATGACGGTTAACGGGTTCTGCGGATCCCCCTTATGGTCCACTTGGGTGACGTACGCTCCCTCCCATGCTTTCCGCAGGTCACTGCCTGACGCCCACTTGTCCACGAGCTGCTGCGTGTCCACGAGATCATGCCAGTACTGTGACTGGGGTTTGCGGGCGAGCAGCCACACGATGACGAGGAACAGCATGGTCGGGAGCGCGATGACGGCCGGAAGCGACATGTGCCCGATGTCTTCGGCCAGCCCGCGCATGAAGAGGAACAACAGGAAGGCAAGCAGAATCAGGCTCGGAGCGCAAGCCAGGATCCTTTCCGAAACGGAACCGTGTTTCAGGAATCCGGGAACGGACACGCCCTTGTACACGTGCCTGCGGTCGGCCGCACGGTCACGCCAGCGGATGAAGCCCATCATGCATGGGAACGCGGCGAGCATGTTCACGACCAGCACGATCATTCCGGCGGAGCCGGGTGTCGCCAGCACGCCGACTGCCCAGCCCATCCACCATGAGACGCGCCGGACTTCCAGCCAATCCTTGTTGGGGATGATCCCGGCGAGCATGTCCTTCCACCGATGGTATGCGGTCATGTCCCTGGGGTCGGGCTGGTCGGTTTTGCGTCCCGAACGCGGCTGGGGGAAACGCGCGGTCAGCCCGCCGAGAAGCATACCGACGAGAAGGAACGGCATGACCGGCGATCCCACCCACCATGCGATCGGAATGATGAGTACGGGTATGGCGAACCACGCCCCTGCCAGAATGGGTTTGGCCTGTCGTGATCGTGCCCTGCTTCGTCGTCTGTATGCCACAGCCAATACATTAGGCGACGGTTAAGGTAAAACAAAATACGTTTAAAAATGTTTTCTGATTTATACGATCAGCGAAGTAAATGGTAGCGCTGATACTGGGATTTCTTTGTTGTCTTGGCGTGTCTATGGGCATCCACGCCGAAACGTGACCGGGATTTGGCGGTCGGTGGGGGTTTGGGCTTGCCTTGTCGTGCCTTGTTGGCTTAGTGTTGCAGTTAGCAAAGGCAGCAAGCGTCATTGAACATGAAACGTATTGGAGGTGGTTGAGATGATGGCTTTGCTCGCAATGGTAGGTTTCACGATCCTGGTGATCATGACTGCGATCTTCCTGCTGATGTTCCTGTTCTTCGGATCCCCGGCCGGAATCAAGTTCACGGAGATCTTCAACTGGGCTACGACCAGCGGCGTCGAATCGGTGTGGAACATCGGTTTCACCGCACTGCTGCTGCTCATCCCGGTCGCGATCCAATTCGGCATCTTCATGCTGAGCCAGCTGATCAGCCGTGACTGGCTGCGTTTCCTCGCAGCGCCGGTCATCTACCTGCCGGTCGCCTGGTTCGTGTTCGACGCGACCCGACAGTACGAATACTTCCAGCACAAGTGGATCGTCGCCGCGGCATTGCTCCTGTACGTGGTTCCCATCATCGGCTCCTGGCTGTGGATCATCAACGACTCTTACCGGCGGATCAAGGCGTCCCGCTAGCCGAGTTGGGTTTTCGCCTCGTCGATTACCTGCTGCAGTTCGTCGCCAACCTTGATGTCCTCCATGTAGTAGTACGCGCTGCGCCACTGGCTTGAGTTCGTCTTGCGTTGGGCGGCGCTCACCTTCACGCTTCCCTGAACCCATTCTCCGCTCTCGTCGCGGGTGAATCGGATGATGGCTGTTCGGGCGAGCACCTGCGTGCCGTCAGTCTTATCCAAGATCAGCTGAGGGTCAAGCTTCCTGATCACTTCGGCGGTGCGATGCGTGCTGTCAGTCGACTGGATCATATGCTTCCTTCCTTGTCGCGTAGATGAGGTTCGAACCGTGCCCGCGCATCACGCTGTCGCGCAGCGGGATGGGGCGCTTGTATCCGCCGTTGCGGATGGATGCGGCGAACTCGTATTCTTCGAACGGGAATCCATGTCCGCTGGTCACGTCGTCCAACTGCACCCACCGGTTTCCGGTGTCGGCGCAGGCTTCCGGCATGGTGTACCGGCTGTCCGTCGGGGGTTGCTTGTCGTCGCCGACGTCGTGGATGTCTCCCATGAGCCAGTCGTCGTCGGTCGTCCAGATGATGAGCCGCTGGCACATTTTGAGGTTCATGACGCTTGCCCCGTTGAATCGGGTGAGGAGGTGCCCGTCATGGTTGTGCGCGTGGCCGGCGAGCGTGTGGATGTAGTTGGCTCCGTCGCCGGGCTGCCAGTTGTAGCGTATTTCCGTCTTGTGGTCGGCGCGGACGTATTCCCGGCCGACCTGTCTTTTGATGCCGCTGAGTCGGCGGAATGCGACGCGCTGTCCGGCTGGTTTCCGTGTTTTCACGGGGTCACGTCCTTTCTTTCTTGTGCAGACATTATCAGTGTATCACGTCATGCGATTGGGTGCGATGCCAAATGTCGACTCGGAAAAGCGGAGCCCAACCGAGAACGTTGACGTCCTCCCGTGGTTGAAACCACGGGATTCCAGCATTTAGGATGCTGAGGTTCCGCACGCTCTAACGGCAGCGTCCGACCCGCGATATGCGGGGTGGACGTCTTGCGTCGTAGTGGCGTGCCCGGCTCCGTCCGAGCCGGATAGTTGCCGCCATCCCCTGTCGAGGATGTTTTTGGCGGCGTTCAAATCCGCGTTCATGCGAATGCCGCACTTTTTGCAGTGGAATTCCGCTTGGCTTTCGCGGTTGTTCCTTTCGCAGTGTCCGCATTCGCTGCACGTTTGGGACGTGTATGCGGGGTTGACGAGCATGAGCAGACTGTCGTCCGCCAGTCGTGTCTTGTATTCGAGCTTGCCGACGCCGGAAGGG
>ERZ772885.2111-NODE-2111-length-10564-cov-67.058616_pt1 | contig 10564 bp, 10 predicted proteins | sample MGYA00580580_ERZ772885 | MGnify/ENA primary metagenome ERZ772885 (study PRJEB29015, sample SAMEA2737673) | human gut metagenome | biome: human gut; feature: human-associated habitat; material: faeces | place: China | collected 2012 ...
CAGCGCACAAGCTGTGACGGGCAGTTGGGCTTTGATGATTTGCTTTGAGGAAAACCGGGGTATATAAACTTCACGGAGTAAAAGACATGAATGGTTACGATAAAAACACGAATCCGTCCGAGATGCTGATCTATACGACAGAAGATGGAGTGTCAAAGATTGAAACAACCTTTGACGGCGATACGGTTTGGCTGTCCATTGATCAGATGGCAGCGCTGTTTCAGCGCGATAAATCGACAATTTCAAGACATATTAAGAATATCTTCGCGGAAGGTGAGCTGAAACGAGATGCAGTTGTTGCAAAATTTGCAACAACTGCGGCTGACGGGAAAAACTATCAAGTTGAGTATTTTAATCTTGATGTCATTATCTCTGTCGGCTACCGCGTAAAGTCGCAGCGCGGTGTACAGTTCCGCATTTGGGCAACGGGAATTCTGAAAGAGTATATGCGAAAGGGCTTTGTTCTGGATGATGAGCGCCTAAAAAACTTGGGTGGCGGCGGATACTTCAAGGAGCTGTTAGAACGCATCCGTGACATCCGAGCTTCTGAAAAGGTGTTTTACCGTCAGGTGCTTGAAATCTACGCCACCAGCATTGACTATGACCCCAAGGCGGAAATTTCCCTTCAGTTTTTCAAGAAAGTTCAGAACAAAATTCACTACGCGATTCACGGGCAAACAGCCGCGGAAGTAATTTACTCCCGTGCTGATGCGGAAAAAGAATTTATGGGCTTGACCACCTTTGCGGGCAGTCAACCTACGCTAAAAGAGGCCGTAGTTGCCAAAAACTATCTGAACGAAAAAGAGCTTCGTGCTATGGGACAGCTTGTATCCGGCTATCTGGATTTTGCGGAACGGCAGGCGGAGCGCGAACAGCCAATGACTATGCAGGACTGGTCGGAGCATCTTGATAGGATTCTGACTATGAGTGGGGAACAACTGCTGATTGGCAACGGAAATGTCAGCCATAAACAGGCCATTGACAAGGCAACCGGCGAGTACAGGAAATACAAAGCACGCACCCTCAGTGAAGTCGAGCGTGATTATTTGGATTCCATCCAGCTGCTGGAGCAAAAAGCGGAAAAAAACAAGTAGCAGCGCACAAGCTGTGATGGGCAGTTGGGCTTTGATGTTGCTGTTTTTCAAAGCATTAAAACCGATGGTGTTTCCAAAAGTGTGATTGATTTCTTTTCTGGAAAAAGTGAAGAAGAGACCCAAAAGAGTATTCTTCTGTGTCAGCAGGCAGACACATTCAAAAGCGAAAACTAAAGACGACTGCTTAGATCAATTGATCTAAGCAGTCGTCTTTTTCTAACAATATTCAATAATGTGAAATCAGTCAGAACGGCTTACTTGGGATACTTTTTCTTCTTGGAATATACACTTGTTCCGATCAGTATTCCACCGGCTATGAACAGCACTACAAACCACAGCCACAGATTACTGTTATGGTCTGTCTGGGAACTGTTGGTATTTAAATTCCCATCTCCGTTAGGATTGGTCGGCTTATCTCCATGCGGATTTACAGAATTTGTGGGGTTGCCATCACCCAGATTTGTCGGCTTTGTGGGCTCTGTAGGCGTTGTTGTTCCTGTAGCCGGAATTTTCTCTCCCTTTACCTCATAACCGCAAACCTTGCATGTCTTATCATATATTATCGAAAAACACAAAGAGTTATAAAGCGATAGCTTTGTCTTTTATGCTTTTTGCCGGCTTAACTATGACATGACATAAACAAGAACAAGCTCCAACACTCAATAGCCTTTGCAAAAAATCACAAGCCCGCCCTTTTTGCAGGGGCAGCCAGCCCTTGCATTTATTGTCGATATCTTGACTGTAATGAAAGAATTGTGATACAGTTAGAGAGAAAAGGGAGTGCTTTATGGATGTTTTTCCATGCTGCGAACAACTGCACGCACTCTGCCCGGTGCCGTTGGATTTCTGCAACCGCGTGGTGGATACCAAAAAGGCGGCGCACAGAGAGCCGTCATCAAAAACTGCCTGCAATATATTTCCACCCATCTGCGCGAGGATCTGCGTTTAGAGGAACTGGCGCACGAATGCGGGCTGTGCAGCCGCAGCCTGTCGCTGAAATTCAAGGCGGAGGTCGGCTGCGGCATACCGGAGTACATCCACCGCGATAACCCACACGGCGTATAATGAACGCAGGAAGGAGGGGAACACCATGGTCTGCGACGGGGATTTTTACCGCCAGTATCTGAACGGCGATGACGCGGGGCTGGAGGCTCTGATGGAAAAATACGGCGATCCCCTGACCCTGTACCTCGACGGCTACCTGCACGATATACACGAGGCAGAGGAGCTGATGCTGGATGTGTTCGCCTATCTGTTCACGAAAAAGCCCCGCATCCGCGACGGCGGTTTCAAGGCGTATCTGTATAAGGCGGCGCGGCACATGGCGCTGCGCTATAAAAGTAAACGAAGGCTGATGTTCAGCCTGGATGCGCTGACCGACGAACCGGACGCTCAGCTGCTGGCGGAGGAGGTCATCGGCACAGCAGAGCGCAACCGCATCCTGCACGGCTGTATGGGCGAAATGAACCCGGACTATCGGGAGGTTTTGTATCTGACCTACTTTGAGGGGATGAGCTACGAGCAGGCGGCAGAGGTTATGGGAAAAACCGTGAAGCAGATCACCAATCTGGTGTATCGCGGAAAAGAGAGCCTGCGTAAATTACTGGAACGGGAGGGAATCACAAATGCGGAGCCATGAAGAACGCTTTGCGGAAACAAAGCGGCGCATCGCCGCAAGACAGCGCAAGGAACAGCGACGACGCGGTACAATCGCCATGTTTTCTGCTACTGCGGCGTGCCTTGTGCTGATTGTGGGTGTGTCCTTTGCCATGCCCAGTGTGGTTGCGGGAATCCGACCCGGCGACTACGCGGGCTATGAAACCGCCGCCAGTATGTATGGCGGGGGTGCGGCACTCGGGTACATTGTCATAGGGCTATTGTCCTTTCTTTTGGGCGTGTGCGTGACGGTTCTGTGCTTCCGACTTAGGCAGATGAACCGGGAGGATAGTTCGGACAGGAAAGGCGAGGGGCGGCATGGAGCTGATTGAAAACCTGCTGCAATTGTTGACTACCTTCCTTGGCGCGGTGCTCTCGGGCATTGCATGGCAAAAAAGTCGCAGACAGGCGTACTTTTTGTTGCTTTGCTTCTACGGATGCTTTGCCTTGGGGTCGCTTTACTGGACGCTGTACCTGCTGCTGTTCCATACCACGCCGCGGGTCTTTTATGTGTCGGAGTTCGGCTGGGTCGCCAGCGCGATTTTTCTGCGGATTTTGCAGGTCACGCTGACTGATTCGGAGGAACGTAGCTTTTGCTGCCGAAAAGCGTGGCTCGCCCCCTTGGTCGGCGTGCCGCTGCTGGTGTTCTACTGCACCTATGGGGATATCCTATCCAACCTGATTTGGTGCGGCTTGATGATTTGGCTGTCCTTCTGCGCGGCACGGGGGCTTTTTTATGCGAATACCCGGACAGGCGAAGCGCGGAATAGGCGGTATTTCCACGTCGGCGTGCTCTGCTATGTCGGTTCGGAATATCTGCTCTGGACGGTGGGCTGCTTCTGGTCGGCAACCTCTCCCGCAAGCCCTGCTTTCTGGTGTGATCTGCTCCTGACCTTTGCTCTGCTGGGGCTGCTGCCCGCGGTAAGAAAGGTGGTGGAAGAATGACCTACATTGAAAACATCTTCCTCTGTATGGTGTCCCCGCTGCTGTTGGCTGCCTTGTGCATGGGCAGACGGCAACTCCGCTTTTTTGTGTTCTGTATCGCAGGAATGGGCGTGTGTCTGCTTTCCGCCTACATCAACACCTTTTTTGCGGCGGTCTATCAGGCAGACGCCCTTGCTGCCACGGCGGAGATTGCGCCGGTGGTGGAGGAAATCATGAAGCTGCTGCCGCTGGCATTCTACCTGCTGGTATTTGAGCCGGAGGGCGAACAAATCAAGTCCGCCGCCGTCACGGTCGCGCTCGCCTTTGCTACCTTTGAAAATGTGTGCTATCTCATCCAGAACGGTGCTGACCGATTCTCGTTCATCTTTTTCCGGGGTTTCGGCACGGGTGCCATGCACGTTTTGTGCGGTATCATCGTGGGTGCCGGGCTTGCCTACACATGGCAGCGGACATGGCTGAAGATTGCCGGAACTTGCGGGCTGCTGGGCGCGGCGATCACCCTGCACGCCATCTACAACCTGCTGATTGCCTACGGTGGTGCAGCGCAGTACATCGCCTACGCCCTGCCGGCGCTGCTGGTAACGGCGGGAAAGCTGTCTGCAATTCGCATATCACGGAAGGAATAACCGAATATCCGCTTCTTAGGAGCCGCTTTTGGGCGGCTCTTAATTTTTTTGTAAATTTTTGCATTTTGGGTGAGAGTTTTCCCGAATTTTTGTACCTATATAGGTGAAAGGACTTTTCACCCAAGACTTCAGCAAACCGGAGAGGAGGCTTCCACCGATATGTATGATACCACAAGGCGGGTCGAGCTTGTCAAAAGGCAGATACGAAAAAATACCCGACGAAGGCAGAAACGCGGCATCGGCAGACTGAGCGCTGTGTGTATGCTGTTGTTTGCGGCACTGATGCAGACAGCGGACAGGGTTGCCGGGCAGGGGCAGACCGCTGCCTGGGGCGGCTTTGGTGCGATGCTGCTGCGGGAGGACGCGGGCGGCTATGTGCTGGTGGGCGTTGCGGCGTTCACAGCGGCCGTTGTGCTGACGGTCGTTTGTATGCGGCTGCATGAACGGGAAAAGCAAAAAAGAAAACACGAGGAGGACGCAACATGAAAAAATTTCTATCCCTGCTTTTGAGCCTTTGCCTGCTGCTGGGCGCGCTGCCCATGCAGGTGCTGGCTTTGCCGGGGAGCATTTTTCCGTCTGAAGGGGCGGTAAAAACCGTCACACTGGATGACGGCTCGCTTTCCCTGCAAAACGAGTACATATATATGACGTTTCGCAAATTATGGGGTACTTATGCCTATCTCACAGTTGCGCCCGCAGCAAAACCCGATGAGGAAGGCGTATTAATCGGGCAGACGCCGCGCTGCACCTTTATCACCTATGACCAAGGCAGAGAAAAGAAAGAGGGCGTGGTGACTGAGCCGATAAAAGCGGAATTTGTGACCAAAACGCCCAACGGCAGCGCGAATGCCATCAAGGTGGAGTATTCGCTGCTGACCGCCCTCAGCCTAATCAAGGCAAAGGCAACGGTCTACTATGAGCTTGTCCAGCTCAAGGAGAATGGGGCATCATCTGACACATGGGGTGTGCTGGCGTCGGTCAGCGAGATTTGCATCGACAAGGACAGTATGCCACAAGATTGGAATCGTGACTTCAATTTCAAATGGGGCTATTCGTTCAACTGCTTTACCGCCACGGGGCATACCTCCACGCTGGAAAAGCCGGGCGGTCCTGCCATTAAAATGAGCCGTACCACCGTGCCGGAGGGGGAGAACCCGCAAATCACCACCGAAAGCTCGGCATTCACCGCGTCCGTGGAGGATCTGGACACAAAAACCGTTCCGAAGGGGTATTCCCAGTGGGGCGATAAGGACGGTGTTTACATCACCGAAGTCTACACGGACGGCTACCCTTGGGCAAATCCCTTTGTGGGATTGTCGGATTACTATGAAAAAGCTATCACCTCCGTCAGCGGCAAGCCGATTCGTGTCGCCTTAGCGCAGACCGTCAGCGTAGTACCGGGTGACAAGCCGCTGAATACCTGGGTGCAATGTGATAGCTATGCCGGCCGCACGTTTGAGGAAACCGCCGACCCGGAGGGCTACTCCCACTTCCTTTGGGGCTTCCATGATCTGATCAAGGCGGGCGCGGAGAATGTCCCCTCCCAGCCGGATGCGGTGGATGCTGCCATTTCTGCCAAGCGGCTTGCCGCGTTCGCCGTAAACGGCGGCGTGACGGTGGAGTATGTGGCGGACGATGCCGCGCTGCAAGCGCTGAAAAAGCAGTACGGAGAACCTGTTGCGCTGATCAGCGGCGATTATGAGAGCAAGAACGGAACGGAATTCACCTTTACCGGCGGTGCGGCGATGCTCTCGCCCTCCGTCACCGCGACATGGAATAAGAGCAGCGGAAAGCTGGTCATCAAAAAGGACGGCACGATCGAACACAGCGGCGTAAGCCTGAACGCGCCGAGCTTCAAGTTCTATCAGCCGAAAAACGGCGCGGAAAATGACCTGCAAATTTCGCTTACAAAGGACGGCTTTGCGTTCCAAATTGAACCCGACAAGAACGACGCCATCGTCTTTGTGGACATTCCCTATGCCGCGGTCAAGTTGGAAAACGCAAAAGCCGACGCGGCAGGGAACCTTGTGTTCAGCGGCAACATCGGTTTCCGGACCATCTTCAATGGTGCCGAGTTCTCGATGGAAAAGCTGGGCTACGGCTTGAATGCCAAAAACAACGAGTTCAAGGTCAACGGCGTAAAGGCCACCGGCAGCTTTGACACCGCAAAGCTGATGGCGCTGGAGCTTGCCAGCATCAGCGGCGAGGTCAACACCTTCAAGGGTGAGGAAAGCTATGCCTTTGAGTTGGAGCTGAACGCCTTCGACCTGTTTGAAACGGAAGCATCTTTGGCGCTGGTACGCAGCAAAAAGGACGGCTCGCTCATTCCCGATGATCTGTGGTTCTATGTCAAGTCCAGCCCCGGCATCCCCCTTGTGCCGCCCGTTCCTGTCGGGCAGCTTAACGGCGGCGGCGCGGGTTTTAAGGATCTGGCAAAAACCGTGAACGGCGACTACTTCGCCATCCCGCCCATCAAGCTGCGGGGTGCGCTGACAGGTACCTATATGCATCTGATTGAGGGTACAGGCAACGTTGTTCTGGGCCCCAGTGAAATTTCCCTCAAGGCAACGGATGTCGGTATCGTCGGGCTGGGGAAAAATGCGCAGATCATCAACAGCTTCGGCTATTCTCTCCAGCTCAACGGGCAGGAGCGTACTTATCAAGGAAAGACCTATAAGGGCATCTACTTCGGCGGCTCGCAGGAGCTTGCCCTCAATCTGCCAAGCAAGACGCTGGACATCTTTACCATAGATAACGCAATCAAGCTGGGCGCGTTCGGCGGTGCAAACGAAAACAAGGACACCGTGTATCTCGGCATCGGCGCCAATGGTATTGTCGAGGGTAAGCTGCAGATTCCGAGCAGCCTTGGCATCCCGTTCCTCAGTGGTCTTGAACTTTCCAGGACGGACATCAATCTGATTGTGGGCGGGCAGACGACCTTCCCCGTCACAAACGCAAACGTCAGCGAGAGCATGGAGCAGGCGTTTAAGAATGTGGATGTCTACCTCGGCGCGATGGCGGGCGTAGACATAAAAATTATTGACGCCCGCGTGTGGGTGCTTGTGCCGCACATTGTGCAGACCAATTTCCGCATGGGCGGCGGCTGGGACATCGAAACCAAGTGGCTCGGCAAGCTGCCCGAATGGGACTGGTCGTCCAAGGGCGTTGAGCCGCTGGTGCAGGGCGTATCGCTGGAAAACAGCGGGGAAGAGCCTGCCATGCTGATGGAGCTGGAAACAGCGCCGCCTGCAAACGGCGGCAGTACGGCAAATATCACGGTTTCTGCCGCTCCGGGCGAAACGCCGTATATTGTGCTGGCGTTTGACAACAATGTCACCGATGCGGACATCCAAAACAATTTGACAGTTGCAAAGGACGACGGTTCGTCCATTCCCATCAACTGGATCGTCAACGACGGCGATATTGACCCCAACGCGGACATCAACGCAACCATTCTGGCGGACATGAAAAAGTCGGCAGATGACGGCAAGCAATACCGTATGGCAGTTTTACGCCTGAAAGAGGGCGGCAACTATACCGTCAGTACGAGTGCGCTGAGCTTTACCGATGAAAAGGGCTTTGCAGTTGCACCGTTTGAAAAGCTGGATCTGACGCAGAGCGGCAATACGCTCACCGGCGGGGTGAAGTACCCCGCAGAGAGCACGACCTACACCCTGCGCACTTATCTGGGCAGCAACCCCGGCGAGGCAACCTACCTTGTGGACGAACAAGTCGTGAACACCACCCAAGGCAATACAGTCAGCATCCCCACAGAAGGTACGCTGATGCCGACGGGCGAATACTATGTATCCTCCTTCCTGATGACGGAAAAGACCACCGCGGTCAGCGAGGAAGACGGAAGTACCAAAAATGTGACCGTCCTGGCCGCCATCGACAGCCAGCAGTTTGCCGATAAGGTTACCTACACCAACAATAACCCCTACCCGCCGAACGCCCCCGCTGACGTGGCGCTGACATTCACCGGCAACGAGGTCATGCGCGCCGAATGGCAGAAGGTGGATAACGCTAACGGTTACCGCGTGACAATTTATCAGCAACAGAACGGTGGCTGGGTCGATACCGGCTTTGGCTATGACCTAGACAAGGACACCACCGCCATCAATATGGCGCTGACCGTGGGCGGCGAGGAAACGGCAGAATCCAAAAATCTGACGGCAAACCAAACCTACAAGGTCGGTGTAAGCGCCTACCGCGAGCCGGAGGACGGCGCAAAGTATTACAGCGCAGAAACCACATCTACCGAGGAATATCTGCCGAAGTACACGCCGCTGAACCTTGCCCTTTCGGTGAACGGCACAGCCTGTGCGCCGGACGAAAACGGCGTGTACCATGCCTATGTGGGCGGCGGCAGCAATTCCCTTGCCGTGACCTGCGAGGGTGCCGACAGCATCACGGTGACACGCATGGATACCGAAACGAACCTCACATCGGACGGGTCGAACACCTTTGCCATCCCTGATTTTACCGGCACGCTGATGCTACGTGTAAACGGTGTGAAGGACAAGGACGTGACCAGCGTGTTCCTGCTGGTAAGCAGGGACACCACCGCCCCGATGCTGACCCTTTCTGCACCGATCTTCTATGCGGACAGGGCTGCGGGTACCTATCAAATCACCGGCACAGCGGATGCCGGCAGCGAAATCCTTTACGGGAAAAACGGCGAAAGTGTTTATGCCGCAGGGGACGGCAGCTTTGCAATCCAAGGAACGCTGAAGGAACAGCAAACCAGCGATGCCCTGTATATCCGCGCGCAGGACAGCGCCGGAAACCTCTCTGCATGGCAGTCTGCCTTGGTGGCGCGGCAGGTGCAAACGTATGCTGTCACCGTAACAACGGACGGCAACGGCACCGCCTCTGCAGACCCCTCCACCACGGTGGCAGGTGCGGGAATCAATCTGAGCGCCGCACCGAATACGGGCTACCACTTTAAGGAGTGGCAGGTCGTCAGCGGCGGCGTGACCATCGAAAACGACAGATTCACCATGCCGGACGGCGACGTGGAGGTCAAGGCAATTTTTGAAAAGGACGCAGCGTCTGCGACCCCCGCGCCCACTGCCACCGCAAAGCCGGAAAGCAGCCCGACCCCCGCGCCCACTGCCACCGCAAAGCCGAGCAGCAGCCAGACCCCCGCACCCACTGCTACTGCAAAGCCGAACAGCAGCCCGACCCCCGCGCCTGCTGCCACTGCAAAACCGAACAGCGGCGCGACCCCCGCACCTGCTGCCACTGCAAAACCGAACAGCGGCGTGACCCCCGCACCTACTACCACTGCAAAGCCGAACAGCAGCCCGACCCCCGCACCTGCTGCCACTGCAAAACCGGAAAGCAGCCCGGCCCCCGCAGCAAAGCCCCCTGTATGGTGGGTCATGCTGCCGATTGCCGGCGGCATAGCGCTGGCTGGCGGTTTCATGATTTTCAAAAAGAAGCGCCGCAGATAAACAGCGCTTGACCGCAAAAACGGAATAGGTCACAGCGAATTCCTGAACAGCCGTCACGGTTTTACCCGCCGTGACGGCTGTTGCTGTTATACGGGCATTGTCGGCTTTCACGAATCTGAGGATGGCTATATGGTCAGCTTTCCCGATACAGAAAACACGCAGACGCTTATTAACGACTACAAAGCGCGTCTGCGTGATCTGGAAAACAATATCTGGCAGCACTAAACTGCCACTGACTCTAAGGCGGGCTTCGGCCCGCCTTTTCTTTATGCAAAATCATTCTTGTTTCTTCCTTTCTCCCGGTTTCGTTGTGATGAGCTGATAGACATCACTATCCTTGGGTTCCAGATTGGAGAATGGTATCATGCTGTTGCCCATCTTGATGATGCCGTGTCCCTCGCTGGCGTTGCGCAGAAATTCGAGCTGCGGCTTGGACAGCCCGTACAGGCGTTGCGTTTTCGTAAAAAAAGCGTTATAATTGAATCAGTTAAATCAAAGGAGGTATCAAATCATGAAATCACATAAATACTGGTCCTTAGGCGCACTTTTCTGTATGTTGGGATGCATTTATTCTGGAATCAAAAAATCTATGACTGTGCATAAATACTTTGCCTATTCTTCATTGCTTTGTATGGGCATGTCCATTTATTCCGGTCACAAACTGGTTTCTCCAAAGAAGAAAAAAATAACTAAACCAAATAATAGTGAGAATAGTTAAACAAAAAAATTGCCTTTATTCATAAAAGACAAAGTTGCTGGAGAATTTTTTCTCCAGCAACTTTCT
>ERZ772885.2126-NODE-2126-length-10479-cov-3.499424_pt1 | contig 10479 bp, 9 predicted proteins | sample MGYA00580580_ERZ772885 | MGnify/ENA primary metagenome ERZ772885 (study PRJEB29015, sample SAMEA2737673) | human gut metagenome | biome: human gut; feature: human-associated habitat; material: faeces | place: China | collected 2012 ...
CAAGGCATTTATCAGTGTCCTTGGCAGCGAGGAATCCAAGCAGTCCACAATTAAAGGGCTGAAAAGTGCAGAAGGCTATATCCGCCGTCAGCTTGCGAAGAACCTGAATCTTCGCAATACGCCGGAAATCCGCTTCATTCTGGATGAGTCCATTGAATATGGCGTAAATATGTCCAGACTCATTGATGACGTGATCGAACACGACCATTCGAAGGGCACTGAGAGTGAGGACGGGGAAAAACAGGATACAGCAGAAACTGAAGACGAAGAGTAAAAATCGAGGTGAAGGGAATGGAGAGAATCGAAGAAATTCTGGATGGCGTAAAGACCATGGGAATTGGGGGACATGTTCGCCCGGATGGTGACTGTGTAGGTTCCTGCATGGCACTTTATCTGTATATAAAGAAATGGTATCCTGAAATCAAGGCAGATATCTATCTGGAGAAGCCGAAGCCGGTATTCGGACATATTGCATGCATGGATGAGGTACATTATGAAGCAGGTGAGCCCAGAGAGTATGATCTTTTTGTGACCTGTGATGTAAGCGCTCCTGACCGTCTGGCAGTGGCGGCTGATTATTTTGCTTCTGCGAAAAAGACCGTCTGCATTGACCATCATGTGAGCAATCCGGGATTTGCAGATGTGAACCACGTACATGGTGAGATCAGCTCTGCCAGCGAGGTTCTGTATAAGCTTCTTGACAAAGAAAAAATCAATCTGGATATTGCAACTGCTATTTATACCGGAATGATCCACGATACAGGTGTATTCCAGTATTCCTCCACATCTCCGGACACCATGCGTATTGCCGGTGACCTGATGGAAAAAGGCGTTGATTTTTCCAATATTATTGACGAATCCTTTTATCAGAAAAGCTACATTCAGAATCAGGTCATGGGACGTGTTCTGGCAGAGAGCATTATGCTTCTGGATGGCAAATGTATCGTTGGCTACATGAAGCTGAGAGACATGGATTTCTATGGGGTAAAGCCGTCAGACCTGGATGGAATCGTAAGCCAGCTCCGTCTTACGAAAGGTGTGGAAGTGGCAATGTTTATTTACGAGCATGAAAGCCAGGTATTCAAGGTATCACTCCGTTCCAACGGTTCTGTAGATGTAAGCAAGATCGCTTCCTATTTCGGAGGAGGCGGACATGTGAAAGCAGCAGGCTGCGATCTGGCCGGTTCCATGTACGACGTTATCAATAATATTTCAGAGCAGATCGAAAAACAGCTTTTAGGACAGGATAAGTAATGGCAGATTTTCAGGGAATCATTGTAATTCACAAGGAAAAAGGCTTTACCTCCCATGATGTGGTAGCCAAGCTTCGGGGAATTCTCCATATGAAAAAAATAGGACATACAGGGACTCTTGACCCGGATGCTACCGGTGTTTTGCCGGTAGCTCTTGGAAAAGGCACCAAGCTGGTGGATCTTCTTACAGATAAGGAAAAAACGTATGAGGCAGTGCTTCATCTGGGAATCGACACGGATACTCAGGATATGTCCGGAACAGTTCTGGAAGAGCGTCCGGTGAATGTGACCGAGGAGGAAGTGCGAAAAGTACTGAAAAGCTTTGTAGGGGAGCAGCTTCAGGTTCCGCCTATGTATTCTGCTCTGAAGGTAAATGGAAAGAAACTTTATGAGCTGGCAAGAGAGGGCAAAACGGTTGAGCGAAAAGCCAGGCCAGTGTGTTTCTACGAGATAGAGCCTCTGGAATTTCATCTTCCGCTGGTGAAAATAAGAGTAACCTGCAGTAAGGGAACCTATATCCGCACCTTGTGCCATGATATTGGCGAGAAGCTTGGCTGTGGCGGCTGTATGGAAGAATTGCTCCGCACCAGATCTGGGAATTTTGTCTGGGAAGACAGTATGACACTTGCGCAGGTTGAGGAAGCGGTAAGAAATGGTACAATTGGAGACCGGGTGATCAGTATCGGGCAGGTCCTGAAGGATTATCCGGAAATTTTTTGTACACGGGAAGGCGACCGCCTTCTGGAAAATGGAAATGCGCTTGCTGAGAGATTTGTCAGAGGAGAGCACAAAGAAGGCTGGGTGCGTATGTGTGACAGCCAGGGTGGATTCAAGGGAATTTACCAGTGGGATGAGGTGAAAAAACGCTATCAGCCACAGAAAATGTTTTTATAGGCTCCGGGTGAGCTATAAAAGTCAGGAGTAACAGCACAATATGGAATACGTAAAGATTGAAGGACAGTTTCCAAAGTTCAGCCACTGTGCGGTAACACTTGGAAAATTCGATGGAATCCATCGTGGCCACAGGAAACTGATTCAGACGATCCTGAACAGAAAAAAAGAATATGGAGAACTGGCAGTGGTCATGGCGTTTGTTTCCGACAGACAGACGATCCTTACTTCAGAAGAACGTCGTATACTTCTGGAAAAAATGGGCGTGGACATACTGTTGGAATGTCCTCTGAATGATCAGATAAAGCATATGAAAGCAGATGTTTTTATCCGACAGATACTCAAAGGGGATCTTCAGGCTTCCTGTGTGGTTGTGGGAGAAGATTTCCGTTTTGGTCATGAACGCAAGGGATCTCCGGAACTTCTGGAAAAATATGGAGAAAAATACGACTATGAAACAATTGTGATCGCAAAAGAAATGGATGGCAACCGTAAGATCAGCAGTACTTATATCCGTGAAGAACTGAAAAAAGGAAATATGGAAAAGATTGCAGATCTTCTGGGAAGTCCGTTTTTTACGGCAGGTGTCATTGAACATGGAAGAGGAATGGGGCATCGGAATTTTTTTCCAACAGCGAATATCATTCCACCGAAGTCGAAGCTGATGCCTCCGAATGGGGTCTATGTGACAGTATCGCATCTTGAGGATGGAGATTATCCGGGAATCACGAATGTGGGATATAAACCAACAGTCGGAGAGAATTTCCTTGGAGTAGAAACAAATCTGTTTGACTGTGATCTGGATCTTTATGGGCAGAAATGTAGAGTTGATTTTTATAAATATATTCGTCCGGAACAGAAGTTCACTTCTTTTGAGGCTCTGAAGGCACAGATCCGCAGAGATATTGAGTCCGGAAAGAACTGGTTTCAGGAAGAAAAAGAGCTGGTAAAAACTTTATCATTCGGTAAAAAATAGTTGTTTACAATGCTGCATGTTTTATGCTATACTAGTCGAGGTGTAATTCAGCCCATATTCAGAGATTGGAATCTCCAACCGTTTCTTAATATGTGGCGGTTCATTAATTATTATATTTAAGGAGGAAATCACAATGATTTCAAAAGAAAAAAAACAGGCAATCATGAAAGAATATGCAAGATGCGAGGGTGACACAGGATCACCGGAAGTACAGGTTGCAGTTCTTACAGCAAGAATTCAGGAACTGACAGAGCATTTACAGACACATCACAAAGATCATCATTCCAGACGTGGTCTGCTGAAAATGGTTGGTCAGAGACGTGGACTTCTGGCATACCTGAAGAAAACAGACATCGAAAGATACCGTGCACTGATTGAAAAATTAGGTTTAAGAAAATAATTAGTATGCGGACGGGGCGGATAACCATCCGCCCCATTTTTACATGTTGCAGTTTTATAGGTTTATAGCGACAGGAAAAAAGAAGTTATTTCCGAGACTACTGAAAAGTCCATTGATTGCAATGGTTTTTTCAGTTGTTTCGGGCTTCTGAATGACCTGGTTGCTGTGAACAGTAATAATCAACACAGAATTTAAAGGAGAAAAAATATGTACAAAAGTTATTCTATGGAATTAGCCGGCAGAACACTGACTGTAGATATTGGTCGTGTTGCAAAGCAGGCAAATGGTGCAGCCCTGATGCATTATGGTGACACAACTGTACTTTCCACAGCAACAGCATCCAAAGAGCCAAGAGAAGGAATCGATTTCTTCCCATTGAGCGTTGAATACGAAGAAAAAATGTATGCCGTAGGCAAAATCCCGGGAGGATTCAACAAGAGAGAAGGAAAGGCAAGCGAGCATGCAATCCTGACTTCCCGTGTTATTGACCGTCCGATGCGTCCTCTGTTCCCGAAGGATTACAGAAATGATGTAACTCTGGTCAACATGGTTATGTCTGTAGATCCGGAATGCAATCCGGAGATTCCGGCTATGCTTGGTTCCTCTATTGCAACCTGCATTTCTGATATTCCGTTTGACGGACCGTGTGCAACTACACAGGTAGGTCTGATCGACGGTGAATTCGTTATCAACCCGTCTCTGGCTCAGAAAGAACTTTCTGATCTTCAGCTGACAGTTGCTTCCACAAGAGAAAAAGTCATCATGATCGAAGCCGGTGCAAATGAAGTTCCGGAAGATACTATGATTGAAGCAATCTATAAGGCACATGATGTAAACCAGGAGATCATCCGTTTTATCGACAAGATCGTAGCTGAATGTGGTAAAGAAAAACATCTATATGCTTCCTGTGCAGTTCCGGAAGAACTGTTTGAAGCAATTAAGAAGATCGTGTCTCCGGAAGAAATGGAAGAAGCTGTTTTCACAGATGACAAGCAGACAAGAGAAGAAAATATCCGTGAGATCACAGCAAGACTTCAGGATGCATTTGCAGATAATGAAGAATGGCTGGCTGTTCTTGGCGAAGCCGTATATCAGTATCAGAAGAAGACTGTTCGTAAGATGATCCTCAAAGATCACAAACGTCCGGATGGACGTCAGATCACACAGATTCGTCCTCTGGCTGCAGAAGTTGATATCATCCCAAGAGTACATGGCTCTGCCATGTTTACACGTGGACAGACTCAGATTTGTACAATGACAACTCTGGCTCCTCTTTCTGAGGCTCAGAGAATTGACGGACTTGATGAGTTTGAAACATCCAAGAGATATATGCATCATTACAACTTCCCGTCTTATTCTGTAGGTGAGACAAAACCATCCAGAGGACCGGGACGTCGTGAGATCGGTCATGGTGCACTTGCAGAGAGAGCTCTTGTTCCAGTACTTCCGTCAGCAGAAGAGTTCCCATATGCGATCCGTACAGTATCTGAGACTTTTGAATCCAATGGTTCCACTTCTCAGGCAAGTATCTGTGCATCTACGATGTCTCTGATGGCAGCAGGTGTGCCGATCCGTAAACCGGTAGCAGGTATTTCCTGTGGTCTGGTAACAGGCGCTACAGATGATGACTACATCGTTCTGACAGATATTCAGGGCCTGGAAGATTTCTTTGGAGATATGGACTTTAAGGTTGCAGGTACACATGATGGTATCACTGCAATTCAGATGGATATCAAGATTCATGGTCTGACAAGACAGATCGTAGAAGAAGCTATCCGCAGAACAAAAGAAGCAAGAGAATATATTCTTACAGAAGTTATGGAGAAATGCATTGCAGCTCCTCGTGATCATGTCAACAAATATGCGCCGAAGATCGTACAGATTCAGATCGACCCTCAGAAAATCGGTGATGTAGTCGGACAGAGAGGAAAAACGATCAATGCAATCATCGAACGTACAGGTGTTCAGATCGACATCACAGATGAAGGTGCAGTATCTATCTGTGGCGTTGACCAGCATGGTATGGATGAAGCAAAGAAAATGATCAAAACAATTGCAACTGATTTTGAAGCAGGACAGATCTTTGAAGGTACAGTTGTCAGCATTAAAGAATTTGGTGCATTTGTTGAGTTTGCTCCTGGCAAAGAAGGAATGGTTCATATTTCCAAGATCAGTGATCACAGAATCAATCGTGTAGAAGATGTTCTGACGCTTGGCGATAAGGTAAAAGTTATCTGCATGGGTAAAGACAAGATGGGAAGAATGAGCTTCAGTATTAAGGATGTACCGGAAGAAGTATAACTATGAGATATCATAATATAACCAAGGATGATATGCTGAACGGAGACGGACTTCGGGTGGTACTCTGGGTTGCCGGCTGCAATCACTGCTGTCGGGAATGCCAGAATCCGATCACCTGGGATCCAAACGGAGGCCTTCCGTTTACGGAAGCAGAAGAAGCAGAGATCTTTACAGAACTGGATAAGGATTATATCGGCGGCATCACTTTTTCGGGAGGTGATCCGCTGCATCCATCCAATATTTCTACGGTTACTGCTTTCGCAAAAAAAATTCGTGAGAAATATCCAAATAAGACGATCTGGCTGTATACAGGTTCCTTATGGGAAGAAATCTGTAATGAAGAGATTGTACAGTATTTGGATGTCTGTGTGGACGGTGAATTTCAGATTGATAAAAGAGATACTTCTCTTCGCTGGAAGGGCTCATCCAATCAGCGTGTGATAGATGTTCCTTCTACACTTCGTGAAGGCAAAGTCGTTCTGCATTGTGATAATTAAAGAGCAGGAACAGGCGAATAAACAGGAGGCAGCATGAAACGAATTGCAAAATTTCATAAAGTAAGTCCGGAGCAGTTTGCAAAGGACTGGAAAGATACATTCCCGGCAGCGGATGATAAAGAAATACAGGACACTTATGAGAAAATTTCTCTTCCTGTAAGGGCAACAGCCGGAAGTGCAGGATATGATTTCTTTGCACCTGCGGATATTGTACTGAATCCGGGTGAAACAGCCAAGATTCCAACGGGAGTCCGTGTGGAAATGGAGCAGGACTGGGTATTGAAATGCTACCCGAGAAGTGGACTGGGATTTAAATTCCGTCTGCAGCTGAATAACACAGTAGGTATCATTGACAGTGATTATTTTTATTCTGATAATGAAGGTCATATCTTTGCGAAGATTACCAATGACAGTAATGAAGGTAAAACTGTGAATATTCAGGCCGGAACAGGTTTTATGCAGGGGATTTTTGTTGAGTATGGTATTACTGTAGATGATGAAGCTACCGGAATCCGTAATGGCGGATTTGGAAGTACTACCGAGAAAAAATAAGAATTAGTAATTGTTATAGAGATAAAATAAGCAAAATGAAATGGAGATTCAGGCCGATGTGGCTTAAATCTCCATTTTGTTTTGCTTATTTTGCAGAAAGATTTTGTTGTTTATGGAAATCTTTATTCCAGAGGTTCTCCGGCGGCTTCTGCCTTACGTGCATTGTCAAGAACAACGTCAAAAGCCTCTGCAGCTTTTGCATATTCATCATCACTTTCGATGTTGGCAAGAATTGGATCTCCTGTTTCTGTACGGGAGAATTTATAAAGATATACCTCTCCACTCTGATTCTGGCCATTTTCGTCCAGCGGCAACAGCGCAATGTATTCCTGCTTTTCTACTGGAAATACGGTCAGAATTGCACATTCGATCTCAGTGTCATCGTCCAGCGTCAGTGTAATGGTGTTGTGACTTTCCGGAGAAGTGTTTCCGCAGTCCAGTCCGCAGGAAGCACAGTCGCTGGGTGCACAGGTTCCGTTTTTGAATTCATCACTCATTTGATAATCCTCACTTTGTATTCGTTGTCATTCCATTTTAACAGATAATAGCAGTGAATACAACGAAAAAGCTCGAAAATAAAAAAATGTGTTTAAACTGATTCATGAATCATGTATAATAGAAATATCAGACATTTGATCGATTTGAAGGAGTAAATGAGACAATGAAATGTATTTCATGGAATGTAAATGGAATCAGAGCCTGTATCACAAAAGGATTTGAAGATAGATTTAGAGAACTGGATGCGGACATTTTCTGCATTCAGGAGACGAAATGCCAGCAGGGTCAGGTGGAACTGGAACTTCCGGGCTATCATCAGTACTGGAATTATGCAAACAGACGTGGCTATTCAGGAACTGCGGTATTTACAAAGAAAGAGCCGATCTCTGTGAAAAATGGTATCGGAATTGAAGAACATGATAAGGAAGGACGTGTGATCACACTGGAATTTAAGGAGTTTTATTTTGTAACTGTGTATACTCCAAATTCTCAGAGTGAATTAAGACGTCTGGAGTACCGTATGGAATGGGAACGGGATTTTCTTGCATATCTTCTGAAATTACAGGAGAGCAAGCCAGTGATCTGTTGTGGTGATCTGAATGTGGCACATGAGGAGATTGATTTAAAAAATCCAAAAACAAACCGAAAGAATGCCGGATTTACAGACGAGGAACGTGCATGTTTTACAAAAGTGCTTGAGAGTGGATTTATAGATACATTCCGCTACTTTTATCCGGATAAAGAGGGAATTTATTCCTGGTGGTCCTATCGGTTTAAAGCACGTGAAAAGAATGCCGGATGGAGGATTGATTATTTTATAACTTCTCCATCTTTGAAAGAAAAGCTGCAGGGAGCAGCAATTCACACGGAAATCATGGGATCAGACCATTGTCCGATCGAATTGGATATTGATTTGAAGTAAATACAAAAGTTACAAGGAGAACCGGAAATGGAAAAACAGAACAGAATACGTGCATACAAGGGAGATCCTGTAAATCCTGGTGTCAGTAGGAAAACCGCAGGAATAAATTTTGCAGTGGAGATTCCCTGTGGCATATCCGCGTCACTGGTGTTATATCGCAAGGGTGCTGCGCTGCCGGAGGTGGAAATTCCTTTTACAGAAGAACACCGGACAGGCAGAATGTGCGCAATACTGATATCTGGATTAAAACCAGATAAATATGAATATAATTTCCGGGCGGCCGGAAAAATCATGCAGGACCCTTTTGCCAGGGTAATACGCGGACGTGAGAAATTTGGAGCACCGGTATCAGAGGATGAACATGCTGTACGCTGTGGGTTCCTTTCGGAAAAAGAGTATGACTGGAAGGAAGATACTGCACCGCAAATCCCATATAATGAAATGATCTTATACAAAGTTCATGTACGTGGATACACAAAGCAGGCGAAACTTTCGCCTAGAAAAAAAGGTACTTTTGCAGGTCTTGTGGAGATGATTCCTTATTGGAAAGAGATGGGAATCAATGCAATTGAACTGATGCCGGCATATGAGTTTCAGGAATGTACATGCAAAGAGACGGCGGGCAGTATGGCAGTCCGTTCAAAAAAAGATGACAGGATAAATTATTGGGGATATGCACAGGGATTTTATTTTGCGCCGAAAGCATCTTACTGTGCGACCAAGGAACCGGATCGGGAGTTTCGTGATATGGTCCATGCACTGCATCAGGCAGGAATCGAGTGTATCATGGAGATGTATTTCCCGGAGAATACGCCGTCATTGCAGGTAGTGCGTTCCCTCTGGATGTGGAAACTGTTTTATCATGTGGATGGATTTCATCTTATGGGAGATGGCGTTCATCAGAAAGTCCTTGAACAGGATCCGATTCTTTATGGGACAAAGAAAATGTTTTCTGAGATCGCAGGCAATGCAGATACGGAAAATATGCTTGCAGAATATAATGCAGGATTTAAGCAGGATATGAGAAGATTTCTTAAGAGTGATGAAGGTATGATCTCAGGGGCAGAATTTCATGTGCGAAGGAATACGGGCTCTTTTGGAACTATCAATTATATGGCAAATCAGGATGGGTTTACGCTGTATGATACAGTGGCATATAATTATCGCCATAACGAAGCGAATGGCGAGGACAACCGTGATGGCAGTGAATTTAATTATTCCTGGAACTGTGGCATTGAGGGAGCAACACGCAAACAGGCAATTCGCAAAATGCGTGAGCAGCAGATGAGGAATGCGTTTCTGATGCTGCTTTTGAGTCAGGGGACGCCAATGATCTATGGTGGTGATGAATTTGCCAATTCACAGGCGGGAAACAACAATGCATGGTGTCAGGATAATGCAGTAGGATGGACGGACTGGAAAAATGCGAAGAAGCAGGAGAATCTTTCCACTTTTGTAAAGGAAGCAATTGCTTTCCGAAAAAAACATCCAATCCTTCATATGCCACAGGAAATGCGTGGAGTGGATTACATGGCGAAGGGATTTCCGGATATTTCTGTACATGGGGAACGTGCATGGTTTCTTAACCGTGATAATACCAGCCGCCTTCTGGGCGTGATGTACTGCGGCTCTTATGCAGAGAATGAAAATGGAAATGCAGATGATTTTATTTATATAGGAATGAATTTTCACTGGGAAAAACGAAATATTGCACTTCCGAACCTTCCTGACGGACTGGGTTGGAAAAAGGTTGCGGATACTTCCGGGCAGACACCAGAGCAGTGGTTTGGAGAATATGAAGAAACATATAAAAAATCAATTAAGATCAATCCACGTACGATCGTGGTACTGATCGCAAAGCGGGAGGAATCAGGGCATGCATCCATGGCTGCACTTCAAGACAATAACGAGGCATAAACTGCTGGTAATGAAATATTGTTTTCGCATAGGACTTTACAAACAGGGCCTGCTTCATGACCTGTCAAAATATTCACCGACAGAATTTCTGGTTGGCTGTAAATACTATCAGGGGACGAGAAGTCCGAATAATGCAGAGAGAGAAGACATTGGAGTATCAACTTCATGGCTCCATCACAAAGGGAGAAATAAACATCATTTTGAGCATTGGGTAGATTATTCTGTAAATGATGGTGAGCATGTGATCATGGGAGCGCAGATGCCGCGCAAAT
>ERZ772885.2140-NODE-2140-length-10408-cov-6.431566_pt1 | contig 10408 bp, 6 predicted proteins | sample MGYA00580580_ERZ772885 | MGnify/ENA primary metagenome ERZ772885 (study PRJEB29015, sample SAMEA2737673) | human gut metagenome | biome: human gut; feature: human-associated habitat; material: faeces | place: China | collected 2012 ...
ACCGTATCAGAGCGTTGCCCCAAAACCTTGCACTTGGAATGAAAACTCACAAGGCTCAATTACATTACAAGGGTATGACTCTGGTCAGGGCAGGTTCACTCTCTTGGCTCAGAGTAAATACGATACTACTAACCAAAAGTACTATCAGTATCAGCTTGTTGGTACATCTGATGGAGCGTTAACGTGGACTGGCGGGGATTACTCCTCTTCCGGGAAAATAGAGATTGTCGATTCATCGAATTTTTCAAGTGATACAGAATATATTCGTTATTCTAGCGGCCTTCAGCTGTGCTGGGGATGGACTGGTGTTAAATCGGTTGTCAATAATACCGTTCTTTCTTTTTCTTTCCCTAAGGCCTTCACAAGTGCACCATATGTGGTCTGCTCAATGAGCCGTGGAGAAAACTATTGGGCATCGTTCAATGAAAATGTAAGCTCAACTACTACCGCGTTTATTGTCGGCACATTTGTGGCGTATGGCTCCGATATTAGTGGGAACGTGGCTTACAATTGGTTTGCTATCGGAACCTGGAAATAGGAGATATGTATGACTTTTGAGCCTTCACAGATTTTTGTCGACGAGTACCCCCCGGAAGCCGCCCAGTGGTGCAATGATAGCGGCACGTACCATATCGAGGAAATCGGAGCTCACGACGGCCACCGCCGTTTCCAGATCGTCGAGAACCCACAGCCTACATCTGAAGAGCTGGCTGAGCAGGAGCGGCTCCGCAAACAGGCAGAGACCGAGGCGGCCAGAGTGCCCGACCTCGAGGCGGCTGTGGCGGAGCTGGGCGTGACTTCCGCCTCCGACAAAGAAGAATCGGATGCGGCTGCCCTCGACCTTGCCGCCTATGCGGCTGAACTGGAACAGCGGATTGCCAACCTGGAGGCAAAAAATGGCTAAGATCTACTACAGGATGATCAAGACCGGACGCATGACTATTGAAGAAGTCCCCACCCGCTGGAGAGCGGCTGTGCAGGCAATGCTTGACGCGGACGAGTAGGGAGGCGCTGTCATGCCGGGAATGAACCGCTCGACTATCATTAACTCGGCTCTCCGTAGGCTTGGCGGAGTTGATACCAATATCCCCACCGGCGGGACCAATCCTGCCAACTCTCAGGCTGAGGCCGCATATACTTCCGTGGTTCGCCGTGTACTTTCTGCCTATGACTGGGGTTTTGCCATGAGATACAGGGAACTGGCTGAAGTGGCAGAACCGCCCCTGTTTGGCTTCACTAAGGCTTATCAGCTTCCGTCCGATACTGTGCGCCTCGTGAGTGTGCATGCCGGGATGCGGGATAACGGGGGGGGGATACACATGTCTGGCTCCATCACCCGGAGCCTTCGCATGTGCGGTCAGGGCGCATTATATACTGCTCTGTTCCCCGGCTCTTCGCTCAGGTGGTCGAGACCGGGCATGAGGAAGACGCGCACGAGCCCTTTCTTGACGCCTGCGCCTATGCTCTGGCCATTGAGATAGCGCCAGCTGTTGCACACGGAGGAATTGATGTAAAGTCTCTGATGCAGCTGTACAGCATAGCATTGGAGCAGGCCATGACCTTTGATGCCGGAGAACAGAAGCCGGAGCAGATATCTCCTGTACACGAATCGAAAATGCTGCGCATGCGCTTTGGGCGCGGAGGCTTCTGATGCCGATACATATTCAGAATGTTCTCAACGGCGGGGAGATAGGGCCGATGTGCCGTGCCAGGGCCGACCAGCCGCGATACAGGAGCGGGTGTCAGACGCTTCAGAACTTCCTGCCTATGCCGCAGGGCGGCGTAACCCGCAGACCGGGGCTCGTCTATCTGGGCGAGGCGGAAAGTGCTTCGTCGAGACTCATCCCCTTCGTTTTCTCTGAGACACAGGGGCGGATTCTTGAGTTCGGCGAGAAGACCATGCGGATATGGATGCCGAATGGCACGCAGGTGGCCACGTCTGACGGAGGGATCTTTTCCGTCGCAACGCCGTATGCGGCGGCGGATCTTGCCGACCTGCGCTTTGCACAGTCGGCTGACGTTATCTACTTCGCTCACAGGAAGTATCCTCCGCACAAGCTGAGCCGCTATGCCGACAACGACTGGCGGTGGACACAGCTTACTTTTTCCCCGTCCATCGGAGCACCAGTGAACCCTTCGGCTGCCATTGTTGGTACGGGGCTTGGAAATAACGCCAGCACGAGGACATATAAGTATGTCGTGACGGCGGTTGACGACGACACCGGACAGGAATCCGCAGCATCCTCAGCCGCCATCGCCACAGGTGAGTCCCTGACGTCGGCATATGGCGTGAGGATTGCGTGGACCGCTCCCGCGGGGGCCGTTGCCGAGTATCGGATTTACAAACTCAAGGGCGGCATTTACGGCTTTATTGGCAGAGCGAAGGGCACCACCTCATTTGAGGATTACAACATTATCCCCGACGATGGAGACACGCCTCCAACGTATAACACGCCTTTTAGCGGAGAAGGCAACTACCCCGGACTTGTTTTTTTCCATCAGGGACGGCTGGGATGGGCTTCTACCGATAACCAGCCCATGACTGTCTGGCTGTCCCGCTCGAACGAGCTGGAGTCGCTCGCCGAATCAGTCGTCCCCAAGTCTGATGATTCTATCGAAGTGACGCTGGCAGCTACGCAGGCAAATGCTTTTACGTGGCTGCTTCCGGACCGCACTGCGCTCTGTGTCGGCACGACGGGGAACGAGTGGACGCTGGAACCGTCGGGAAGCGCCATCCTCACACCTGGCAATCCGGCATTCAACAAGCAGACATCGAACGGCGGTGAGTCCCTCCACCCGCTTAACGTTGGCGGAAGCGTCATCTATCTTCAGCGCGGATCCTCTGCGGTACGGGCTTTCGCTTACTCATATAATGAAGACAAGTACGTGGGGCAGGACATCACCATCCTCTCCAGGCATATCCTGCAGGACGTGACTATTAAAGCGTGGGCGTACCAGCAGGAGCCGTATTCCATCATCTGGGCAGTCATGAGCGATGGCACCATAGCGACGTGTACGGCCATGTTTGACCAGCAGGTTATAGGATGGGCAAGGCACAAAACTAATGGCAGGGTGCTTGACGTCGTGACGATCCCCGGGGCCACCGATGACCAGATGTGGTTCCTCGTCGAACGCAGAGTTGGTGGGGTATGGCATACATTCGTTGAGAAACTGGCCCCGTTCTTTGACTCGGATGACCTCGGAGACGCCGTTTTCCTCGATTCCTCTCTGAGCTACTCGGGGGATCCCATTGACCACGTTACCGGGCTCATGCATCTCGCAGGGGAGACTGTTTCCGTGTTTGCCGACGGCGGTACCGTGGAGAACGTTACGGTCGGTACCGATGGTTCCTTCGATTTACACAAAGCTGCCGGTTCTATCACGGTGGGCCTGCCCTTCACGTCACTCATGATTCCATCCCGCCCTGAGCTGGATCTTCAGACGGGAAGCACGATGATGCACAACCGCAAGGTGTCAGAGCTGAGGCTCAGGGTCTACCGCTCGATGTCCTTCGAGATAGGCATTGATGAGGGCAGAACTTTTCCCGTCGTGGACCGCAATGTAGTGAGCGGAAAGTTTAAGACGTCGCCTTTCTGGATGGAGGGAGTCAGCGACCTCTCTTTCGTTCTTGCTGGAGCGTGGAGCGCTGACAGCGTACCGAGGTTTGAGGTGAGCACTCCTACTCCGCTTACTATCCTCGCGATACTGACCACCATGGATGTCAGCCCCAACGTGGGCAGATAGGAGGAGAGTATGGGGCTCAGCCCAATGGGAATGATGGGCGCCGGTATGGCTTTCGGGGCCTTGTCGGGTGGTCTTCAGTCCTACGTTGGAGGTGTGCAGCAGAACGCTGCCTTCACTGTGCAGAGCGCAAACGCGCAGCTCCAGGGAGCGCAGACAGAGATTGCTGCCGCCCAGGCGCTGGTTCAGGCCGAGGATGCACGCTATCAGGCGACCATGTCTGACGTACAGGCCCGGCAGACAGAGGCTGACAGGGACGTTGCCAGAGTCAATTATACGGTTCAGCTCTCGCAGATTGCAAAAGCGAGGGCTGCGCAGAGCACGAAGTACAGGACGGCGCAGGCCGACACCAGGGCACGCATGGGAGCCGCCAATGTGGACTCCTCCAGCGGGAGTGCCCTTTCCGTACTCACGGGCAACGCAGCGCAGTACGGGGCGGCCATGGCAGAGAGCTCCGTTCAGAGAGCGCTTGCCGACTATGGCTACGGACTCACAGATACGAAACTCAAGACTCAGGCCCTTATGCAGAGGAACCAGGCGGACTATCTGCGTAAAACGGGGTCCTTCTACGACAGGACCTATGGCTACACGATGAGGCAGGCTGGCTACTACTATCAGATGTCCGGGCTGTACAGCAGCATGAAGACAGGTACCGCTGGGCTTATCCTGAATGCTCTGGGGGCGGCGGGTATGGGAGCCGTGCAGGGAGGCATTATGTCTGGCGGCCTCAACGCTCTTTCCGGAGGCAGCAATGCTGCAGGCGCGGCCAAATCCGGGACCATAGTCAAAAACGTCCCGGCGAAAGCAGGTACGGGGGCAGCGGCATCCGGATTGGGGACTTCCCGTATTAGTGGCATCGCCAACAGCATTCTCGCGGCATACAGGAGATAGGATATAATGAGAAACAACATGGGTGGCGCCACGCAGTACATGAATGACACGGGGCTGAATCCCGTCAGCGCCCCATCCAGCCAGACGGGTACTCCCGGTCCGGCCAGCGTGTCTTCGCCGGGAGGAGTGAGTGGAGCAGGCAATGCGTCAGCCCCTCTGTTCGCCTCAGCGCTGGGGAATCTCCAGAGACTGGAACGCTTCGGGACGACGGTCATTGCCGCCATCGACAGGCAGAGACAGCAGGACGAGGATGCAGAAATCGTGAGCCGCATCGCCGGCATCCAGCGTCAGTCCCTGGAGTATCAGACCCAGTACAGGCAGGACCATCAGGGGCAGTCAGCTCTCTCTGCAGGCAGGGACTATGCCTCTCACGTAGACGGACTTTTTGACTCCCTCGCCAGGGAAGATAAATGGAAAGGCAACCGCCGCGTGCAGGATGCCCTGCGTGCCAAGAAGGCCGAGTACGGGGCGGTAGCTTTCGCCCGCGGCTCCATCTATGCCGACCAGCAGAGGCAGGCCTGGTACGAGGACCAGCGCAAGGTGGCCGAGCAGGGCTTTTCCGCTGCCGTGGCCAGTGGTGACGGGACTACGTCCCAGCAGGCGAGGGATAACTGCGTAGCCCTGTGGCGTATCCAGAACCCCGGACGGGACAGCAGTGCGTATGAGTTTGAACTGGAGAACAAGGGAGCACGCGGAGCTCTCGACCTTATGGTGGCCCGGGGAGACGGCATCGCGCTTAATGGTGCTATATCCAGATTCCAGCCATATCTCTCCGCGACCGAACTCGCCAGGTACAAGGGGACTGCCGACGCTCTGCTGGAGAACCAGATTGCCGGACGTATGTCTGCAGGGGATTATGAGGGAGCTGCAGCGCTTGGGCGTCAGGCGCTCGGTGGGACCGGTCTTCAGGGGTCCAGGTCCATGACAGGATATGGCGTTCTTGCCAAAAAATATGAAAGCGGCGGCGAGGGCGTCGGCCATGTGTCGCAGGGATTGCAGGCGACTGATGGCAATGATTTTGGCTCCTGGTCTTTCATCACAAAGGGAGGAGCCAAATCCTCGGGAGCCGAATTCCTGCGCTGGTGCGCAGGGCAGGGCGAATTTGGTTCCAGGGTGGCATCGACATTCGACGGGATATTCAACGGCAATTGGGACAATATCGACAGGACAGACCTGTGGGCGAAGGGCGGTGCTGCGCGTCAGGCCTGGAAGAAGCTGGCAGACGAGAACCCCGGGCCCTTGGAACGCCTTGAGGATGCATTCGTCAGCAGGCGGTTCAATGCCGTCATTGATAAGCTCAGCCCTCAGGCCCGGGAGGCGATTCGTACGAATCCGGCTCTCATGGAGATGGCTATTTCCACTATCAACCAGCACAAAAGTGCCATCAGGATTCTCAATTCCTGTTACGACGCAGACCCGGAGACGTATGGCCGTAAGGTGTACGCCATGCGCAGCGACCCCAAACGGTTCGCCGCAACCGGAGACCCTCATATCGGCGAGAGGCGATTCTCCCGTGAGCTTCCTGACTTCCTCGGCATGCTCCATAGTGGCGGCGTCGGCGGCGGCCCCATCGTCACCAGCGATGTCTCCCGCAAAAACATTGAGGCCCGTCTGAACAACGAGCTTCCCGGCATGCGTATTCTCAAGGATACCGAAGGAATCACAAGCATTGAGGACCGTGAGGTGGCGGCTCTGGAGGCAGTCTCTCTGCTTCCTTTTGGCCAGCGGGACCAGGCGCAGACCATCGTCACAAGAGAGCTGAACTTTATGAAGGCCCAACGGGCGGCCGGGGAGGCTAAGGCGATGGCTGATTTCTGTTCCCTTGCCGCCTCTCAGCAATGGAGCCCGGTAGAAATTGGCCGTCAGATAGACGCTATGGCGTCAAGCGGCAAATACCGGCCCGAATTTATCAACAGGCTCCGCTCTCTGGAGCAGAGTAACAGCAGGGAAGAAACTTCCCAGCAGAAGAAGAACGCCCTCTCTCTGATGGCGTCCGTAGATGCGAACCTCGCTGCAGGCGGAGAATCCGTGAACTACGACACTACGGATATAGACAAAGCCTTTGCCAGTGGGGATATCACCTTCACCCAGCGGAACAATATCATCGAGTACGCCAGAAACGGCGGAGCAAGAAAGAACGTCACAGTCGAAAACGTGCAGGATATCTACCGCAGGCTCACCGGCGACAGGAAGGCGGAGCTTCCTCCTGAGCTCTTCTCTCAGGTGTATGACAGACTCAGGAAGGTACAAACCACCGGTAAACCCATCGACAACGAGGCCATCAGCCGCGTTGTGTCTGAGCTTCTGTCTCCGGTTCAGTACGACCGCAGGTTCTGGTGGGATGGAGAGGAACCGGCTTACGAGGCAAATGCAAAAGGACACAGGGTAGTCGGTATGACCGTCCCTGCATACAGGCTTCCCGCCATCAAAGCCCTGATGAAGCAGAAAGGGTACAGCGACGCACAGATAGCGGATGAGGCGCTGGTAAGGCAGTTTTACGCCGCGTATATGCAGCAGAGGAGCAGATAGATGTACGAAGCAGAATTTCCGGTTCCCGCGGGAGCCCCTGCAGCCGCACAGACAGAAGATACGGGAGACGCTTCCCGTTTCATGGCCGGCAGCCTGCCTCTTGATGGTGCCGGCCCCATGGGCATTATCTATGACAGGGAGCAGGAGCTGTATGCCGCAGTCCCGGCGCTGGACGATAACGGCCCCATATCCACAGAACGTCAGACCGCGAATTATATGTCCGGGAAGAAGGCGTATGCCTTTTTCGACTCCGAGGAGGACGCCAGGGCGTGGAGAACCCAGCACACTACGCCTGAGGCTGTCAGCGCCGCGCGCAGGCAGCTCCGTTCCCAGATGCTCCTGTCCAGGGGAATCACGCCCGAACAGATTGCCAGGGATAAGGCCGTGGCCTCCCGCCTCGGCATATCGTTTGACCTCTACCGGTACAACCGCGATGAGCTGGACGACGAAGATGCTGCCCGCACCATTGAGCGGTATGACGGTCTGACGGGGTATGCCGCCACCAGCCCTCTCGCTGCTGCATATGTACGCAGCGATCATGTGGCTCTTGCCTCTGTTGAGGAGCTCATAAAAAGGAGCGGCCTGGACGGAGAAATCCGTGAGTTCAGAGAACCAGGCCTCATGCACTCCTATGACCTGGGCTCGAAGCAGGCAGAGCTCGCCAGGCTGGGCAATGCATACGCAGCAGGCACCGCCACGCTGGAGGATATCGACAGGGTCAAAGCTCAGATAGCCGATCTCAGCTGCATGCCATCCACGAAGTTGTTCACGGAAAAGCCAGGGAGCGGCAATGATATTATTGCTGAGGCTGGTAACTGGCTTGCGGATACGTTTTCCTTTTCCAAATTTATGGAGCAGGTGCCCACTTCTGTAGGCGCACAGGCCGCGTCTGCGGCTGAAGGCCTTGGCATGACGCTGTCCCTTGCCGCTGCCGGAGCAAAAGCAGGAGCCGCCGCAGGGACTGCTGCAGCCCCTGGTCTGGGAACAGGCGTAGGTGCGGCCATTGGTGGTATCACTGCGGGAGCTGCCGGCCTCGCCACTTACATGGTCAGGTCTGGGCAGCGCACGTACGAACTTGAACGCGGAAGCCAGATTGCATCGATGCTGGAAGAGAAGGATGCCGACGGCAACCCCCTTCCAAAGGATGTCGTTGTGGCCGCAGCATCGCTTTACGCCGCCATTTCCACAGGCGTTGAACTTGGAAGTGATGCGGTCTTCGCCAGAGTGCTTGGTCCGCTGGCCGGGAAGCTGGCAGGGTCCGCAGGGGCGAAACAGACGGCGCGTGCAGCCATCATGCGTGCTGCCAGGGACAAGAATCTGCAGGGGGCTCTTGTCGATGCCGGCAGGCGCATGGGCGCGCTGACCGTTACAGAAGGCAGTGAAGAGGCTATACAGGAAGGGGCCGCAATCCTCACCGAACAGGCTGCCAAAGCGTACGCCAATGCCAGCCGTGGACAGAATTTCGACATGACTCCTGATCCGGCCAGGACCAGGGAACGCCTCTCTGATGCCTTCTGGGGCGGCGCCGCAGGTGTTTTCTGGATGGGTGGCGGACCTGTTATCGCCATGTCGGCACTCAATATCGAGGCCGCGCATGCCGCCCGTAAATTCGCTGACAGGCAGGTGGCCATTCACGAGCGCGTCATGCAGACGCAGATGCGTTCCCTTGACGCAGGAGCCACCATGTCGGCGCTGGAGCACATGGGCCCGGAGATGTCCGAAAATATGGTCATCCCCCTGGACGCAGCCGTTGCTCTCCATCAGGAGGGCACGGATATCCTCACGCCGCTTGGGCTTTCTCTGGAGACGGCTCAGGACGGTGCCGCCAAAGGTATGTCCATTACGGTTCCGCTGTCGGCCATGCATGCCACACTGGATTCCCAACAGTTCAGGAGCGCGGCCGAAATAATGCACCGTGGCGACGAGGCTGCCAGCGCGTCTGATGCCAGCTTTTCCGCGCAGGATTTCAGTGAGGCGCTGGCGCAGGCTGCTTCCGATATGGACGCTATGGCCGCCGAGCGTGAAGGCGTGGCTCATCTTTCCCCGGAACAGATATCCGGCCTCGATGCAGCGCACGCGGAGATGCGTAATCAGCTCATTGAGACTATCGGGTCTCAGCCCAATCTGAAGGCGCAGGCCGAAGCCAGCGGCGGCGTGCAGCAGTATGCTGACGCACTCTTGGAGACGTGGCGCAGGTGGGCTCTTCAGATGAGCCGCCGTACGGGAGAGAACCCCGCCGATATCTACCGGAGGATAGCCTTCTCTGGCGGCCAGCAGATGACCCGGTCCACCCCTGCCAAAGGCACTGCCAGCGTGCAGGACGTTACCTCCGGGACCAGGTTATCCGGAGAGGAACCGCAGGCCAAAGGGCTCACCAATTCCGGAAGTGTCTCATCTATGGGCAGGAATATGGTGAACGCGCTGCGGCAGGCGTCCAAGCCAGATCTAACCGAGAGGTTTGGCTACATGCCTGCCATCCAATTGAACACGTCAGACTACTTCGGTGAAGGCAAGCAGTTCTCAGCAATCCCAGAAGGCGAACTCACCAAGGAAAAGATGGCTGCCTGGCGTTCTGAGGCTAAGGCATGGGCCAAGGAAAACCTCGGCTCTGATAATGCAGAGACCAACGAAGAGACAGGATGGAATATAATTTACAACCATAAAAGCGTGAAGGATACGCTCTCTCATGGACTTGAACCAGAGCTCATAAAGAGCATACCGGCAATTCCAGAGATCATCAGAACAGGTATGTATCTCGACTCTATCGAGAAGAATCCTGGGCTCATGTCTCATTTCTTCGCGAACAAGATAACCATCGATAAGAAGGAAAATGTCGTCGGTTTTGTCGTTCGTGAAGATGGAAACGGTAACAGGTTTTACGATCACGAATTGACTAAAATAATTAATCCCGACTGGCTCGTACCGGGAAAACAGCATGAAGCTGCAGAACTCCGGACCAATCGGGATACCGCCAGAAATACTGGCGTTGTAATAGAGATACTACGGGACAGGCTTGGCGTCAACGATGGCACGGCACAGGTTCTGTTTCAGAAGCAGTCTCCGACGCTCAACGCCGTAGGGGACGTGGAAAAGGTTATTAACGGCCAGGTGCGCTTCAACGAGGGCGAAGGCAACTACGTTGTAGAGCTCTTCAAAACGGCCAACCTGTCCACGCTGGCCCACGAGATGGGGCACATCTACTTTCTCGAGATGCAGAGGGCCGTGGAGAATGGCTTTGCCGATGAAT
>ERZ772885.2142-NODE-2142-length-10404-cov-4.351242_pt1 | contig 10404 bp, 9 predicted proteins | sample MGYA00580580_ERZ772885 | MGnify/ENA primary metagenome ERZ772885 (study PRJEB29015, sample SAMEA2737673) | human gut metagenome | biome: human gut; feature: human-associated habitat; material: faeces | place: China | collected 2012 ...
GAAATTACTTAAGGAATTTCTAAAAATATATTTTTCAAAATTCAGCCCAAGCTGAATTTTTTCCTTAACTACTAACTACTAACTTCTAACTACAAACTACTAATTAACCGAAAGGGGATGATTTTAACATGATTATTTCTGTTAATAGTGTTGAGCAAACTACAAACCTTGGTATGGAACTTGGCAAGATTTTAAATGCTGGTGACATAATTTGCTTAACAGGGGATTTAGGTACTGGTAAAACACATATAACTAAGGGAATTGCTAAAGGTTTAGGCATAACTGATTACATAACAAGCCCAACTTTTACAATTGTGAATGAATATGATTCTGGTCGTTTAAAATTGAATCATTTTGATGTTTATAGAGTTTCAGATCCTGATGAAATATATGCAATAGGATTCGATGATTATATTTTCTCTGATGCAGTTTCAATAATTGAATGGGCTAATTATATTGAAGAAATATTACCAAAGGATTTTTTACATATTTATATAGAAAAAGACCTAGAAAAAGGCGAAGACTATAGAAAAATCACTATAACTCCATATGGAGAAAGATATGATTATATAAAGGAGTTAAAAATATGATAGTTTTAAGCGTTGATTCTTCATCTTTAGTAACTACAGTTGCTTTACTTAAAGATGAATTTGTACTTGGTGAGTATACTTTAAACTTTAAAAGAGAACATTCTGTTATCTTAATGGAAAAAATAGAAATGCTATTAAACGACTGCCAAATTGATATAAGTGAAGTTGATGGTTTTGTAGTTTCTAAGGGACCCGGCTCATTTACTGGACTTAGAATTGGAATGGCAACTATTAAAGGATTAAGTATGGGAGCAAATAAGCCTTATGTTTCAATTTCAAGTTTAGATGCATTAGCAAACTCTTTAATTACATTTGATGGTATAATATGTCCAATTATGGATGCATTAAGAGATAATGTTTATACTGGTCTTTATAAAAATATTGATAGTAAACTAGTAAAATTACTTGATTGCACATCTTTAGATTTAAGTGAACTTGCTGAAATATTAAATGAAAAAGGTGAAAAAGTTATTTTCACTGGTGATGGTATGTTTAAACACAAAGAATTCTTATCTAAAAATATAAATAATTGTGAATTTGCTCCAAACCATTTAAGTATCATTAGGGCCTCTTCTTTAGGAGAGCTTGGTATGGAAAAACTTAAATCTGGAGAGGTTGATGATATGAATTCTGCTCCACTTTATATTAAAAAACCACAAGCACAAAGGGAGCTTGAACAAAGGCTGGCTATGAAAAATGAAAATAAATTATAGTCTTATGAATGAAACCCACGTAAATGGTATATATCAATTAAGTAACGAATGCTTTGCTATTCCTTGGAGTTTAGATTCAATTAATAATGAACTAAATAATCCATTAGCAAAGTATGTAATTGCAGAAGATTTATTAACAAGTGAAGTTATTGGATTTGTAGGAGTATGGATAATTGCTGGAGAAGGTGATATTACAAATATTGCTGTAAGTCCAAAATATAGAAAACAAGGCATTGCATCAAATTTGTTAATAAAATTATTTGATGTGTGTAAAACTTTTAATTGTGAAGATATCACTTTAGAAGTTAGGGCTTCAAACACCCCTGCTCAAAACCTTTATAAGAAATTTAACTTTAAAGAGGAAGGTATAAGAAAAGGATATTATTCAGATAATGGTGAAGATGCCATTATAATGTGGAAAAGAGGGAATTGCACTAAATAGCTTGTGCAATTCCCTCTTTTTATGCAATCTTTTTGTTTCTATTTTCAAATTTACTATCAACTTTAAATATTGACTTAGATACCTTTTTATATAATAAATAAGTTAATACTGATACAATAGCTGCTTTTATTGCATTAAATGGAATTATCCCAAAGAATATATAATTTGCTAATGCTGCACCTTTCATATCCATTCCAAACAAAGGTAATAATATATACACATTAGCTAATATACCTGCTACTTGCATTACTAACGCACCACTAATCATTCCAATAATTGCAGTCTTTTTGCTTTTATTTCTATGATATATATATGTTGCTGGCATTATTAAAGCAAGTCCAACTATAATATTAGCAATTTCTCCAACAAATGCAGTTCCAGTTCCCTTTAATAAAAATCTTAAAACTACCTTTAATATTACTATGGCTCCTCCAGTTATAGGACCATAAGCAAATCCCCCCATTAATGCTGGTACTTCACTTAAATCAATTTGTAACCATGGAAATGCCGGTATTATTGGAAAATCAAAATACATAAGTACTACCGAAATAGCCACTAATAAAGATACCTTAATCATTTTGTTTAAATTTTTTGATGAATTCATATATAGATTCTCCTCCCAAAAGTCATCCTCGTGGGCATTAGCTAAATTAATCAATATATTTGATAATAGTTTGTAATATTTATAATATTTAATAGATATAAAAAGCCCTGATGTTATAAACATCAGGGCATTAAAAACAAAGCTATTAATAAATATAATTTATATATGCAATAAATTTAATTATCAATTAGATAATTAAATTATTATCAATGCTATATTTATATAATTTAACTCTTACCTTCTTTCATCCAGACTTTACTGTCGGCTTCGGAGTTACACCGAATCTGCAAAATTGCTCGCGGGCTATACCGCCGGTAGGGAATTTCACCCTGCCCTGAAGATATTTTTTATTTATTTTTATTATATAATATAATTCCATTTTTTTCAACAACTTTTTTTTCTTTACTTAACCTCTTTCATAGTTAATGAAATTCTCTTTCTCTTTTCATCAACTTCCATAATTCTAACTTTAATTACATCTCCAACCTTAACTATATCTAATGGATGCTTAACAAACTTATTGGCCATTTGGCTCTTATGAACTAATCCATCTTGATGAACACCAATATCAACAAAAGCACCAAAGTCTGATACATTTCTTACAGTTCCCATAAGTTCCATTCCAGGCTTTAAATCCTTTAAATCTATAACACCAGTTTTTAAAATTGGCTTAGGCATATCTTCTCTTGGATCTCTTCCTGGTTTTTGTAATTCTTTAATTATATCCTTTAAAGTTAACTCACCAATTTCAAGTTCTTTAACAAGATTCTTTAATCCCTTTGAATTAACTCTTTCTTCAATATCATTTAAATTTCTATTTTTTAAATCTTCCTTAGTGTATCCTAAAATATCTATAAGCTTTCCTGCTGCTTCATATGATTCTGGATGAACTGAAGTATTATCTAAAGGCTCTTTACTTTCCATAACTCTTAAAAAGCCTGCACATTGTTCATATGCTTTTTGTCCAAGTCTCTTAACCTTTAATAATTCTTTTCTACTCTTAAATCCTCCAACTTCATCTCTATAAGAAACTATATTGTTAGCAATTGATGCATTAACACCTGCAATATATGTTAAAAGTGATGGTGTTGCAGTATTTAAATCCACTCCAACCTTATTAACAGAGTCCTCAACTACACCAGCTAATGATTCATCTAATTTTTTTGGAGTAACATCATGTTGATATTGACCAACACCTATTGCTTTAGGATCTATTTTTACAAGTTCAGCCATAGGATCTTGTAATCTTCTTCCTATTGAAATAGCACCTCTTATAGTAACATCTAAATCTGGATATTCCTTAGCTGCAAGTTCTGAAGCTGAATATACAGAGGCACCTGCTTCCGATACAATTACATATGCTAACTCTTTTCCGCTTTCCTTTTTAATTTCATTTATCATTTCAGAAATAACTTCTTCTGACTCTCTAGATGCAGTACCATTCCCTAAAGAAATAACATCAACATCATATTTATATATAAGTTCTTTCAATATTTTCTTAGTACCTTCTACATCATTCTTAGGTAAAGTAGGATATACTGTAGATTTTTCTAAGAACTTACCTGTAGAATCTAAAACTGCAACCTTACATCCTGTTCTAAACCCTGGATCATATCCCATAACCACTTTTCCCTTTATTGGTGCTTGCATTAAAAGAGCCTTTAAGTTTTCCTTAAATATTAATATTGCTCCTTCTTCACCTTTATCTGTTAATTCACTTCTTATTTCTCTTTCTATTGAAGGATATATTAATCTCTTAAGTGAATCTTTTATTGCTAACTTTAAATATTCATCTGTAGCTTTATTTCCCTTTAACAATTTACTTTGAAGATATGTTATTATTTTCTCTTCGTTAGCAATTACCTTAACAGATAATACCTTTTCTTTCTCTCCTCTATTTATTGCTAATATTCTATGTGCAGGAATTTTACTTACATCTTCGCTATAATCATAATACATTTCAAATGGAGTTGGTTCTTCACTTGAACCCTTAGATTCAATTTTTCCCTCTCTCATTACAAGTTCTCTTATCCACTTTCTAAATCCTGCATCATCAGAAATACATTCAGCAACTATATCTAAAGCTCCGCTTATAGCTTCATCCACAGTAAGTACCTTTTTTTCTTCATCTATATACTTACTAGCTTCTTCTCTTATATCACCTTTAAAAGTTCCTTCTAAAATTAAATTAGCTAATGGCTTTAACCCCTTTTCTAAAGCTATTGTTGCTCTTGTCCTCTTCTTTTGTTTATAAGGTCTATAAATATCGTCAACTTCTGTTAAGGTATCAGCCTTTTCTAAAGCTTTAACTATATCATCATTTAATTTACCTTGTTCATCTATTAATCTTAAAACATCTTCTTTTCTATCTTTTAAATTTCTTAAATAAGTTAATCTTTCAAAAAACTTTCTGAGAACATCATCACTTAGTCCACCTGTTTGTTCTTTTCTATATCTAGAGATAAAAGGAACTGTATTTCCTTCATCTAATAATTTAATTACATTTTGTACTTGCTTTAAAGTTATGTCTAATTCTTTGGTTAATCTTTCTTCTATATTTACCATAAATTCCTCCAATAAAATTAATCATCTATAAAATTACTTTTCTAATTTAGTATAACATATTTTTACACTATTGATATTATGTTAAGAGAATAGTATAATTTATTTGTAAAATATTACCAATTAATTGAAAGGTGGAATTTGCTTGAATAAATTTTTAAACGGATTTTTAAATATATGTCTCATTGTATTTATTATTCTCTTAGTATTAAACCAACTATATATAATTGATTTTTCACTAAATTTAAGAAATATATTTATATTTTTAACATTAATAATAATTTTATTAACTGCAACAACTCAAATATTAATAGGTAAATCTAATTTTTTAAAATTTATTAGTAGTGTTATATTAATAACGATTATATTAGGTGGAATTTCCTTTGTACTAACAAAACAACTCAACATGTTTTTATATATTTGTCTTTTAACATCATTATTTCAATGTATTTTTGAACTTATTAAAAATAATGCATAATATTTTTCCTCACATAATATTATTAAATATAATACTATTTGTGAGGTCTTTTTTTATGAAGAAAAAAACTTTATACTTTTCACTTTTATCATTAATTTCATTATTATTATTATTAACACTTCATCTTAATAATACATATTCAGAATTCAATTCATCTAATGTTCGTAATAATATATATGTTTTATCCTCCAATACATTAGGAGGAAGGCTCGCTGGAAGTACTGAAAATGAAATTGCAGCTGAAATAATAAAAAATAGATTTATAAATTGTGGATTAAAATCATTAAATAATGATGGTAAGTATACTCAAACATTTAATACAGTTTGCCCAGTTATTACAAACTCTTCTCCATATTTAAAAATAGAAAATAATGGTGAAGTAGAAGAGGAACTTCAATATGGAGTTGACTTTAAAGAAGATATGATAAATTTTAAAAATAATACTTTTTCATTTTCAAAATCAGATAAAATAAACTCCTATTTATCTTATCTTGATATAACATGTAATGATGGATCATTTTTATTATATGTACCAAAAAATAATGATTTTTCATTTAGAAGTTCTTTTTTTAGTGATTTTTCAAAAGATGCAGTAATTATGATTTCTCAAAATACCTTTAATAAAGTGCTTAATAGTTTAAATGAAGGTAAAGAAATTTCAATTCATATTCCATTTGAAGAAGAAGAAAAGACAATTTCTAATGTTATAGGTGTAATTAAGGGATTTAATTCATCACTTCCTCCATTTATAGTCACTGCACATTATGATCATCTTGGAAAAGATGGCTTAGGAGTTAATTATTCTGGTGCATTAGATAATGCATCTGGAACTTCATTTTTATTAGAATTAAGCAGAAGCCTTTCAACTTACGGAAAACCTAAAAGGGATATTATTTTTGTAGCATTAAATGCTGAGGAATTTGGATTATTAGGTTCAAAAGCATTTGCTGAAGAAAACTTATTTACTATACAAAATTCTAAAGTTATAAATTTTGATATGATTGGAAGTGCTGATTATCCTATAAGTTTAATGCAAGGTAGTAAATTTAAAAATACAGATTCTGAATTGTTAAACTCAATAAAATCAATTTGTAATGAAAAATCAATTCCTTATGAAGTTTTATATGAAGATTCTAGTGATCATGCTAGTTTCAATAACTTAAATATAGATGCATTAAGCTTTTGTCATAGTGATAAAACTAGAATTCATACTCCTAATGATACCTTAGATTATATAGACACTAATGCTATCAATACTGTTTATAGTGTTGTTGAAACAGAAATTAAAGGTTATTGCTATAGCAAATTAACTAATTTTATATATAGCTCAAAATCAATTTTATTTATATCAATAGCTTTACTACCCCTTATAATTTGGGGTATATATATTGTAATTAAGAATAAGGCAAATTTAAAATAATATACAAAAAATACTAGCTATCTTAATTAAATTAAAACAGCTAGTATTTTTTTATTTAGATATGCTTTTTAAATAAGTTGTTATAAATTGATCTATATCACCATTCATTACTGCATTAACATTTGATGTTTCTTCATTAGTTCTATGATCCTTAACCATATTATAAGGATGGAATACATATGATCTAATCTGACTTCCCCATCCCATATCCTTAAGCTCTCCAGTTAAATCTTCTATTTTTTCTTTATGAGCTCTTTCCTTAAGTTCTATAAGCTTAGATTTAAGCATTGACATTGCTGTATCTTTATTAGCAAACTGACTTCTTTCATTTTGGCATTGAACTACAATTCCAGTTGGAATATGAGTTATTCTAATTGCTGATTCAGTTTTATTAACATGCTGACCACCAGCTCCACTTGCCCTATAAGTATCTATTTTTAAATATTCAGGTCTAATTTCTATATCTTGATCTTTAGTTAACTCTGGTAATACCTCTACAGAAGCAAATGATGTTTGCCTTTTGCCATTTGCATTAAATGGAGATATTCTTACTAATCTATGTATACCTTTTTCAGCTTTAAGATATCCATATGCAAATTCACCTTTAACTCTTAATGTAGCACTTTTTATTCCAGCTTCATCACCTTCAAGTAAATCTAATGTTTCAACCTTATATCCTTTTTTTTCGCACCATCTTGTATACATTCTAAGAAGCATAAGTGTCCAATCATTTGCATCACTTCCCCCAACACCTGCATGTAAACTTAATATAGCATCATTTTTATCATATTCTCCAGATAAAAGAAGCTCTATTTTATATTCATCAATTTTCTTTTCAATATCTTTTATTTCAATAATAACCTCATTAATAGTTTCTTCATCATCTTCTGCTAATTCAGCTAAAACTTCAACATCATCTAATCTTCTTACTAAACTTTCATATCTATCTATTTTATCTTTAATACTTTTACTTTCCTTAGTAACTTCTTCTGCCCTTTTTATATCATCCCAAAATCCTTTTTCCTGCATTTGAAGTTCAAGTTCTTGAAATCTCTTTTCTAGGCTTTCCTTGTCAAAGTGAAGCCCCCATTTCCTTTAATATTTCCTTTAATGATGGAACCTTTGCAAGCTCCTGCTCTAATTTTATTAACAAAAAATCACCACGCTTAACTAGTTTGTAGCTATTATTAAAATTCCCCTAGGAATTTCTGTTAGTTTCAAGTTTTAAATGACAAGCTACAAGTTTAGGTATAAATATATTTTTAGCAACTCCACAAGGCGCTTCTTCCTTAGCTACTTATCTCTCTTTCCACTTGTCACTAACTACGCTTCTCTTCCACAACAGTTCTTATATTTTTTACCACTTCCGCAAGGACATAAATCATTTCTTCCAAACTTATGGTCGTTTTTTATAGGTTCTTTCTTCAAACTATTATCATCTTGCCCATGGCTTGCTGATGTTTCTTTAGCAACTTGCTCTCTTTCAATAGGCCTTTCAACTCTTACATGGAATAAGAATTTAACTGTTTCAGTCTTAATTCCCTCAATCATTTCCTCAAACATTGCACTACCTTCCATTTGGTATGCTTGAATTGGGTCTTGTTGCTTATATGCTCTTAATCCCATTCCTTGTTTTAAATGATCCATGTTATCTATATGAGCCATCCATTTTTGATCAACAACTCTTAAAAGAACTACTCTTTCAATTTCTCTTAATTGCTCTTCACCAAATTCAAATTCTTTACCCTTATATATGTCCATAATAGTTTCTGTTAATTTATTTTTTATTTGCTCATTAGATAAATCAGCTAATTCTTCTACTGTTACAATTCCATGAGGTAAGCATATTTCTTCTAAATATTGAAGTAATGTTCTCACTTCTGCTTCTATATCTTGAACTTCTCCACTTAAATGTGAATTAACTGCATCAGATATAACTTCTTCAATCATTCCTTCTATTTGCTCTTTTAAGTTCTTACCTTCTAAAACTTCAGTTCTTTGTCTATAAATAACTTCTCTTTGAAGATTCATAACATCATCATATCCTAAAAGATTCTTTCTTATATCAAAGTTATTTCCTTCAACCTTCTTTTGTGCATTTTCTATAGCCTTAGTAACCATCTTACTTTCTATAGCTTCAGTTTCTTCTAAACCTAACTTATCAATAACTCCTTGAATTCTTTCTGAACCAAATATTCTCATTAAATCATCTTCTAATGATATAAAGAATATTGATTCACCAGGATCTCCTTGACGTCCTGATCTACCTCTAAGCTGATTATCTATTCTTCTTGATTCATGTCTTTCAGTACCAAGAACTTTTAATCCACCAACTTCTCTAACACCTTCTCCAAGCTTAATATCTGTACCTCTACCTGCCATATTAGTAGCTATAGTAACCATTCCTAATTCACCAGCATGAGATATTATTTCTGCTTCTTGAGCATGATATTTAGCATTAAGAACTTGATGTTTTATTCCTCTTTTCTTTAATAAAGATGAAATATATTCTGACTTATCAACACTTGCTGTACCAACAAGAACTGGTTGATTTTTTTCATGTGCTTTAACAATTTCTTCAATTATAGCTTTATATTTTCCTGATTCATTTTTATAAACCATATCTGATTTATCTATTCTTTGAACAGGTCTATTAGTTGGAATAACTATAACATCTAAGTTATAAATTTCTCTAAATTCATTTTCTTCAGTTAATGCAGTACCAGTCATTCCTGATAATTTAGCATACATTCTAAAGTAATTTTGGAATGTAATTGTAGCTAAAGTTTTTGATTCCCTTTGAATCTTAACTCCTTCTTTTGCTTCAATTGCTTGGTGAAGACCATCTGAATATCTTCTACCTTCCATAAGTCTTCCTGTAAATTCATCTATTATAACTATTTCATTGTCCTTAACCATGTAGTCTTTATCAGCCTTCATAGTATAATTAGCTTTTAATGCTTGTGTAACATAATGTTGTAATTCTAAATTTTGAGAATCTGCATAATTTTCAATTCCAAAATATTTTTCAGCTTTTACAATTCCATCATCAGTTAATAATACTGCACTTGCCTTTTCATCTACATTGAAATCTTTTTCATTTATTAATGTCTTAACAAAATTATCAGCAACATTATAGAACTTAGTAGACTTATCACCCATTCCTGAAATAATAAGAGGTGTTCTAGCTTCATCTATTAAAATAGAATCTACCTCATCCACTATACATAAATTAAGTTCTCTTTGAACTCTATCTGCCATATGAATAACCATATTATCTCTTAAATAATCAAATCCAAATTCATTATTTGTTCCATAAGTAATATCACAACCATAAGCTTCTCTTCTTTGTTGTGGTGTAATTCCATGAATTATACATCCAGTAGTTAATCCTAAAAAACTATATAAAACACCCATTTCTTCCATTTGTGTTTTTGCTAAATAGTCATTTACTGTTATAACATGAACACCCTTACCTGTTAAAGCATTTAAATATGCTGGTAAAGTAGCAACTAAAGTTTTACCTTCCCCAGTTTTCATTTCTGCAATTCTTCCTTGATGTAAAACCATACCTCCAAGTAATTGTACTCTAAAA
>ERZ772885.2143-NODE-2143-length-10394-cov-4.595125_pt1 | contig 10394 bp, 10 predicted proteins | sample MGYA00580580_ERZ772885 | MGnify/ENA primary metagenome ERZ772885 (study PRJEB29015, sample SAMEA2737673) | human gut metagenome | biome: human gut; feature: human-associated habitat; material: faeces | place: China | collected 2012 ...
GTTCCGCCACTCGGCCTCGGCGAGCTGAATGTGTGCGCTATCGCGGAGCATGATGTCCGAAAGCGCTACCGTCGCCGGGGTCATATAGATTGGACCGCGGAAGCCGTGCGCATACAGCAACGGCAGATTTCCGGTGTGATCGATGTGCGCGTGCGTGATCAATACAAAATCAAGCTGGGATGCCGGGACCGGAATTGGTTTGTTTTCGTAAATATTCGGTCCCTGTTCCATACCGCAGTCCACTAAAAACTTCTTTCCGGCAGCCTCCAGATAATAACAACTGCCCGTCACTTCATGTGTTGCTCCAAGAAATGTAAGACGCATAAGATGCCTCCTGTTCTCCCGTTTTGTTCGGGGACAAAATGTTGTCACTACGGGTCAAAACACGCGTTATGCGTTTGGCCCGTTATCGCGGCCAGCAGTCATCAAGTTCTCATGCCAGCATGGTCTTTGACGCGTTGTCCGCGAAAATAATCTGAAATTTCTTTTGTATTTTATGCTTATTCTCTCTTTTTTGATTATTATAGCATAATATCTGGCAGATTCCAACGGAATTTTAAGGCAGATTGCACAACAATCTTGATATTTTTGTTCAATTATGGGCATCGGCCGCCGGAAGTGCATAGAAAAGAGGCACCGGTATTCCTGCAGTAATACCGATGCCTCACTTATCGGGGCCAGCCGATGTTCCGTATGATCACTCACACGCTGAACATAGTAACACATGATGACTCAGATCTGTGTTGTGGTTGGAAAAAGGAATTTCGACGCGTTGAAAATCCTGAAAGATCTGCGTTTTCGTCTTAATATATTCATTGTTATAAGGTTTCTATAGGGGACTGGCCCCGGGATTTTTAAGGGGTGAGGGAGTTGCAAACTACTAGTCTAAAAATTATTTCCGTTCATTTACTCTACTCTCTTGTGCTTGTATGAATTATACTTTTGCTTGTTTTCAATATTGATATCTACATGTTAGGTGAAAAATTATTATCCAATATAGATTCCATTGGTTGAACTTCCACCATTCTCAGTAACACCACTCTTAGTACAGGAATGATAACCTCTTAAACGGTAATAATAACCTTTTTCTACTTTTATCTGTGTACTAAAGTATAATGAGTTAGTGTTATAATCCACTTTTTCCCATTTTTTATAGCTGTAAAAATCTTCTGGGCCGCTCGAACGTTCCAAATATATATTTAATTTTACTGTATTGCAAGTAACATTACATAAGGTAGCTCCTCCTATTCCAATATAACCATTACCGTTATTAGTAATTCTTACATATCCCTCATGTAAATATGTACTTCGCGCCACACTCTGGTACGTTCCAACTGATTCTATTTCATTTGTTAAGACGGATTCATCTATCGTATTTCCTAAATAATCTAATGCATCAGCCTGCACACTTACCGTATTTACAGCCAATGCAAGCACAAGCATTGCACAAAAGAGTAAGCTTTTCAACTTCATAGCCTTTTTCATACTTCCTCTTTTCTCCCGTCTTCATCTACATAATATATACGTTCTGATTCTAATATAATTACAAATTATACTGCATTTCGTTTAAAATTTTTATTAATTCCTCTTTTTCTATTTGACCGCTTAGTTGATAATATGCATCTTTATATTTCCAAGTTGCATAATAATTTTCTTCATCATTCTCTGAGATTGTGCCCATTTCAACTTCTATTACGTTGTCCATCGTTTCTACTTCAAGTTTCTCTTGATCTTTCCAACTTCCTTGTGATAGGTCCTTCTCATTCGCAGCCAAACGAAAATAAACAAACTGCCCATTATATTGATATTCTATAGATGCCATTTGTATCTCAGGCATTATCATAATATCATTATATTCCATTCCCGCAGGAATATAATAAAATTCTGGAACCGCGATATGTATCATATCTTTTATTTTCTTTTGTGCCTCGTCTATATTTCCTCTTGTATATTTTCGCTCCTCTCCATTATCTATCCATGTGGTATCTCCTGTATTCCGAACCCCACTAATCGTCTCCACCAACCGAATCCGATTCGCCTCGCTCGTCATACTGGCTCCAAAAACGCACGCCCCCACAACCAACACAACACCAGCCGCCTTTGCCGTCCGTACCCAGTGTTTTGTTGTTTTCGCTCTCTTCGCAATCTTCTTCTGTCTCTCCGCCTGTTTTTCGCGTTCCACCTTTTTCTCCACGATCTGGCGGCGGATCTCCAGTGTTTTTTCTGTCGGGTTGCCTTCCGCGTCCGCGAGTCCTTCCTTCTGGAGTCGCTGCTGGAAGCGCTCGTACATTGCGTTCAGTTCTTCCTCTGAAAGTGCAGGCGCAGCCTCCGGCTCCTGTTCTGTTGCTGTGTTTCCTTCCTCTGCCTTTACAACTGCCGATTCCCCTTCCACCGTTTTCGAATCCGCAGCCATTTTTTCTTCCATCGTCTGCTCCAGTTTCTTTTTCAGCTGTTCTTCTTTTTCTATCTTTTTCATCTTCTTCCGTTCCTCGGCATTTTCCATGTTGTAACCGCTCTTGACTTTTTTTCTTCTTGAGGGGATAATAAAAGCCAAATGATATTATCAAATTCCAGGGAGGAATTCTCATGAAGCATATTGTTCTGACAGGCGGAGGTACCGCCGGCCATGTTACCCCGAATATTGCCCTGATTCCAAAATTAAAGGAAGCAGGTTATAAAATCTCTTATATCGGTTCCTACGACGGTATGGAGCGCAAGCTGATCGAAGATCTCGGCATTCCGTATTACGGAATTTCATCCGGAAAGCTGCGCCGCTACTTCGATCCGAAAAACTTTTCCGATCCATTCCGCGTCGTAAAAGGCTACTTTGAAGCAAAAAAACTGCTCAAAAAGCTGAAACCAAACGTTGTCTTCTCCAAAGGCGGCTTCGTTTCGGTACCGGTTGTCCTTGCCGCCAAAGCATGTAAAGTCCCGGCGCTCATCCATGAATCGGATATGACGCCTGGCCTGGCAAATAAGCTGTGTATTCCGTCCGCTGCAAAGGTCTGCTGTAATTTCCCGGAAACCGTCAAATGTCTCCCGGAAAACAAAGCCGTTCTGACCGGAACGCCAATCCGCCAGGAACTGCTGTCCGGCGATGCACGGGAAGGCCTGAAGTTCTGCGGATTCAATGCCGCAAAACCGGTTATTCTCGTCATCGGAGGAAGCCTCGGTTCCGTCGCTGTCAATAATGCGGTCCGTTCTATTTTACCAGAACTTCTGAAAGATTTCCAGGTGATTCATCTCTGCGGTAAAGATAAACTGGATGCATCCTTAAATGGTACCGAAGGTTACGTTCAGTTCGAGTACATCAAAGATGAGCTCCCGGATCTCTTCGCCGCAGCAGATCTGATCATCTCCCGCGCCGGCGCAAATGCGATCTGCGAAATCAGTGCTCTGGCAAAACCAAACATTCTGATTCCGCTTTCTGCCAATGCCAGCCGCGGAGACCAGATTTTAAATGCGCGTTCCTTTGAGCGTCAGGGTTACAGTAAAGTTCTGGAAGAAGAATCCGTGAATGCGCAGACTCTTCAGTCCGCAATCCGTGAGGTTTACGAAAACCGTCAGACCTACATCAATGCGATGAAGAAGAGCAGCCACACCGATTCCATCGGCCGCATCCTTTCCCTGATCCAGGAATGCGAACGCAAATAGTAACTACAGAAATCCCCTTTCTCTGGCTTTGTCAGCAAAGTGCTGGCAAAGCCATTTTTTCGTCCGGGTCATTTTCACCCGCAGATTTCCGATGGTGATACCCATTTCGGATGCTACTTCCTTTTCCGAACGCTCATGCACCTTGATTTCACGCGTAATATAATAACCCGATTCATCATGATCTTTCAGTGCATCCATCACTTCCTGAAAAAAATGATTTCTCTCCTGCTTTTCTTCCTCTGCAAGCGTCGGAAGTTCCATCTCTTCCGCCCGAAGATCCTCATCCAGTTCGTTCCAGTCAAAACGTTGTGTTTTTCTTTGATAATCAATTCCCAGATTCTTTGCAGCGACACGGACCCAGCCTTCTACTCTGTCTTCATCCAGCGCATCAATATTCAGGTACAGTTTCACCATCGTTTCCTGTGCGATATCATCCGCATCGGCTTCATTGTGCACCACCTGCATTGCGGCTGAATAGGCTGTCATTACATACTTTTTATATATTTCTGAAAAGTTATTTTTGTCCATTGTTCTCCGCCCCTGTTCGTCTGTCATTGATTCTTTTTCTGGCTGCTGCCAGCCTTTTCTCAGGCCTTCAGCTCTGCCGTCACGCTCTCAATGATCTGCTCTTTTACCGCATCCTCGAGAGTTCCCTGCTTCCATGCAGCAATACCGGCATTGTCACCTTCATATCTTGGAATCAGATGCATATGGAAGTGGAATACCGTCTGTCCTGCTGCCTCACCATTGTTCTGTACCAGATTGAAGCCATCAGAATGAAGCGCTTTCGTCATGGCCGTCGCCATTTTTTTGCCGAGAATCATTGCTTTCGCTGCGGTTTCATCCGGAATTTCATAAATGTTTGCAAAATGCTGTTTTGGAAGAATCAGCGCATGTCCTTTCGTTGCCGGTCCCTGATCCAGAATGACACGGAACTCATCGTCCTCATACAATGTTGCGGTTGGAATTTCTCCGTTTGCTAATTTACAAAAAATACAATCCATGATCTTTTTCTCCTTTACTTTTTTTAATTCTTCTGTTGTTCCGAATCCCGTTCTGCACGGTTCCGAACAACTCTATTTTCTCACTATTTGTCGAAAAATGTCAAATAATGCAGAACGCTTTTTGTTGCGCGCTCCCCCTTTTCAATGCTAAACTTTTGCCTAATCAAAAATCATTACCTACGCATCATAAGGAGGATACGGCTATGTCAAAAGAACCAACAACCAATTCACAGGGCTTATCGGAAGAATGTCACGCTATGATTTCCCGGATTTCACATGAGGTTCGAAATCCTGTTGCGGTTATCCACAGCTTTCATCAGCTTCTTCTTTTAGCGCATCCGGAGCTTTCCAACGATCTCTATTTTCAGAAAATCCAGGAAAATATGGCTTTTCTGAACTCCCTGCTCGATGAGCTCTCCTGCTATAATCATTCATATCGGGCGGTACGCGCTTACGTGAATCCTTATCTTCTGCTCCAGAATCTCTGTGCCGATACCGGCGTTCTCCTCGAAAAACAACAGGTTTCCATTGAACTTGTCAAGGAATCTGCCATTCCGCGCTTTGCCCTTGATACCACGCAATTTCGTCAGCTTTTTCTGAACCTGATCCGAAATGCGGCGGAAGCAATGCCTTCCGGCGGAACGATCAAAATCTCTCTCTGTTTCGACGGTGACTTTCTGACCATCCGTGTGCAGGACACTGGCTGCGGAATCCCCGCCGAGGATCTGCCGACTCTCTTTGACCTTTTTGTCACACATAAGAAAAACGGAACCGGCCTTGGACTTGCCATCTGCAAGGAAATTGTAACCGCACACGACGGCACGATTTCCGTTTCTTCCGTTCCCGGGGAAGGAAGCACCTTTACGGTCGTTTTCCCCTTTTCCTGATCCTTGCCATTCCCGGATAGAGAACCGCCATCAGGACTGCACCTGCCAGAAAACCGCCGATGTGTGCGAAGTTGTCCACATTTGAAGACTGGAATCCGACCAGCAGCGAAAGGACAGCCATGACGGCCATCCTCCGGAAGGTGAGATCCTCCAGCCTTCCTTTCCGAAATGCCAGAAGAACAAGCATCGCTCCGACAGCAGAAAAAATCGCTCCCGAAGCGCCGGCGGAAACTGCCGGTGCTTCCCCTGTTTTCATCAGGGACAGTTCATGCAGATACGAGCACAGATTTCCGACGAGTCCGCCGCCCAGATAGATGACCAGATAACGGATCTTTCCAACTGCGCGTTCTAGGTAATCCCCAAGGAACAAAAGAAGCAGCATGTTGTTGATCAGATGCTGGATGCCAAAGTGAAGAAACATACTCGTAAACAGGCGATAGTATTCTCCGCTCTCAATCAGCGGCGCATACGCCGCACCGCAGTCCATCATATGTCTGGAGCTCTCTGTCCCTCCGGTCAGTGTGACTGCAAGGAATACCAGAATATTGCATACGACGATGACCAGATTGATGCTGTTTTTTGACCTCTTCCACATACGGTCCACGATATCTTCGTTCGGATCGTAACTGTTTTTCCTTTGTTCTTCCATTACATCATTTCCTTATCTGTGCTATTTTTTTATTATAATTTAATTCACTTGTAAATGCAAGAAATCGTCAAATTTTTTTCTTTTTTGATAAACGTTTTTCGACAATTATTGACGCTTCACGACGGCTTTCGACGTTTTATGACATTATTTTTTACATTATTTCTTTTTTTAATTTTATGCATAATTTTCTTTTCTATAATATTTTTGTTTCATTCGCATAACTTTTTTCTTTGATCATTCTGCCATATTAAAAATAACGCATCCAGCGCTTTCTCCAAATCGAAAAAGTGTAATGCGTCATTTTTCTCTAATTTCTGTTTTTCTCTCCCGCCTTATACCGGTATTTCTTCCCGGCAAATGAGATATCGTCTCCATCCTCCAGCTTCTTTTTTGTCTCGCCCATCAATGGAACGCCATTCACCGTTGTTCCGTTCCGCGAATTCAGATCCAGCAGATAATCTCCCTCTTCTGTACTGACCAGCTTTGCGTGAAGGCGGCTTACCGTACGGTATGGCAGAATTACATCTGCCGCCGCTGACAGTTTTCCAATCAATGTGCTTCCGCGTTCAATCGGAATCAGCGGAAGATCAATCGGATCTATCGGAATCAGATATGCCCTTCCCTCATCCTCCGGGCTGGTCAGCAGTTCCGTTTTTCCAAACAGATCCTCTTCATGCCCCTCCAATTCCATCAGGCTGTGCATCTTTCTGTTTTCCTGTTCTTCATTCTTTTCCCATGTTTTCTCTTTTTCGACTGAGGAATCCCTTTTCCATCCCTGCTGTTCTGTATCGCTTTTCGGATTCCATGTTCCATCTTTCTGTTTTAAGCCCTTCCGATTCTGATATTCCGAAAATACATCTCCTGTTTCTCCTTGTTTCCGGATTCCTGCGGCCTTCCCATAGCTTCCTGTTTCTGTTCCCGACTGCCGCTTTTTCCATCGGCTGGCAAGTTCCAATGCCAGACTTACAATTCCCACAACAGCCGCCGCTCCTCCCAGCACCAGATACCAAACAGTTTCGGCCTGTGTCCACCGCAGTGCCAGCACACCTCCCAGAAATCCGATGCAGATCACTGCTTCCACAATATTTTTCCAGCGTCCCTCATCCTTTTCTTCCTCCGCTTCCACAAAAAAATTTTCCGCCGCTTCCACTTCTTGTTCTTCCCAAAGTGTTTCCTCCATCTGTACAGGCGGATTTTCTTCCCTGGGACGCTCTTTTCCCTCCTGCTCCGTCGTTTCTTTCTTCTCTTTCCCTGTCTGATATAAGAGTGCCTGAATCATCTCAACCGAAAAGATCTCCGCCGAAATCTCCCGATACAGTCCATACCCGAGTACCACCGCATCCTGCTCCTGGTGATCCAGCTTCGGCAGCAGATATTCCATCAGCTCCCGGATCTGCTTCTGAAAACAGCCTGTGTGTCCCTGCTTTCCCGGCAGATAACAGAAGGAAAAGTTCTCCAGATTTGCATCTGCAAAAACCAGCTCCGGCTGCAGAACGAGACCGTCCGGTGCAAGCAGGTACTGCCCCAGTTCTTCGAGAAGATCCAGCAGCTGTTCAAACAGTTTCCGCAGCGCCTCCGCCCCAATCGAGCGCTGTTCAAACACACTCTGAAGCGACTGCTTTGATGTCACCTCATAGTAAAACAATGTTTTATCATCCATTTTCCCGATTTTGCAGTCCAAAAGCCCTGGGATTGTGTTTGTCAGCAGCATACGGATCTGATACGACGCCGTGTCCGGCTCTTTTTCCTCCTGTAAAATAACATATGTATGATTCAAATCTCTTTTATAATCAATCTGCATTTCTCCGCTTCCGTCCTTACTTCTGGTTCCAGATCTGTTTTACTGCCCGTATCTTCCGGATCGTTTTCACCGGATTGTTTCTCCTGCTTTCACTCAAAACCGAATATTCCCACGCGTTCCGGCTCCAGATTGGCAGAATGTTTCCTTCTGCTTTTATCTGAATCTCTTTTTCTCTGCATTCCGTCTGTACAGTCACCGGTTCAGCCGGAAGCGGTATCTGGGAAATCCACCATTCCATCCGGCTTTGGGCGGCTGCCTCTCCTTTTTCCACAGACAGGCGGCCTTCACTGGCGGCAAGCATTGTGCTTTCATATGCCGCAAATGTATACCAGCTCCGTGCGTGTACAAAAAAGGTCAGCGACAGCAGAAGAAAAATCACCATCAGAACAAGCGGCACGACCAGAACTGCCTCTACCGTAATACTTGCTTTTCTCATTTTCACTTTCAAAGCATTCCGCACCTCCCCACAAATCCAAGCAGCAGAAACGGCACCAGCGGTATAGAATCCTGTTTCCGTATTTTCTTCCGCATCAGAAGAACTCCGCAGAGTACCGAACAGAGAATGAGTCCCAGCGTCAGAACGCCGAACGTCTGCCCAAATCCCAGCCAGATTCCAACCGTCAGAAGCAGAAGGCCGTCCCCGTATCCCACCTGTTCCCGTGATATATAACTGAGCGTCAGAAATCCCGCTCCCGGCAGCAGGGACAGCAGCCATTCCAGCCACGATGTCTGTTCCACCAGAATCTGCCATCCAATGCCTGCAAGGAATAAAACACCGGTCAGGACAAGGCTGATCTGCCGTTTCCTCACATCCATTCCGGCAAGAATCCCCAGATACAGCAATATAATTGCACTCTTTACTTCTTCCTGATACACAGCCGCGGCCTGCCACTCAAAATGTGATTAAATATACTTATCACATCGAGATAATGTAAGTTCTCACGAATCTTACTTACTGCTTCAGTGTGTATACTTTTGATTGACCGAAATCATATCTACTCGTAGGTCCATGTACACTCCACAGTCGTTAATTCCCGAAATAGCCTTCGGTACATACTTACGTTTGTGGGATCATGCAACTTCGTAAGTCTCTGCATCTCTCAGATTCAGTGCTGCATTGAGATCTCTGTCCTCAATATATCCACATGTGCATCTGTAGATCCTGTCTGAAAGTTTCAGATCTTTTTTAATACTGCTGCAGCAGTGGCAGATCCTGGAAGATGGATACCATCGGTCAACTACCCTCAGTTCGATTCCATATTCAGCACATTTTGTTTTCAATTTTGTCCGGAATTCATAGAATTTCTGGGACGCAACTGCTTTTGAGAGATGTCGGTTCTTCATCATCCCGGATATGTTCAGATCCTCAATCGTTATATGAGACGGCTTGGTTTTCACTATCTCAGATATTACCTTGTTGATATGATCTGTACGGATATTTTCTATCCGATGATGAAGTTTCTGTACTTTAAGCTTTTGTTTGCATATATTTGCTCTTTGAGTGGACTCTCCTTTCTTTAAATTTTCATATTTTCGCGAGAGACTTCTCTGTTTCCGAATAAGTTGTTTTTCAAGCTTTTTAAGTCTTGCTGATCTGTTAATGTTCTTATAAGTTTTACCATTAGAAACAATGGCGAATTCCTTTAATCCAAGATCAATGCCTATTCCCTCATTAGGATCATCAGTTATTTTGTTATCAGGGATCTCTACAAGAACGGAAACATAAAATCTGTCAGCTTTTATTGAAACGGAACCGCTTTTAATAACATATCCATCTTTTGTGGTTGGGATATATCCTTTTTCTTTGATACGAACCCAACCAAGTGATGGAATATTAATTCTGTGTCTTTCGCATCGGCAATCCTTTGGATTATTCTTTACGAAATACATCTTCACATCAGATTTTCCTTTCTTTTTAAAATTAGGAAAAGCACTTTGATGTTTGAAAAATCTGGTAAATGCGACACAACCATTTTCAATTGAACACTTTACAGATTTTGAACTGACTTCCTTAATCCATAGCTTATCTGGATTTTTGGGAAGATACTCATTGTTCAGCCAGACACTAAAACTTTTACCACTCATAAACTTTTCTCCATTGTCATGAAGCTCTTTGTTGTGAGCGAGATAGAAGTTGTAAATATATCTACAAGTTCCTATTGTTTTACGAATTTTGGCTTTCTGCTCCTCTGTTGGATTTATTTCTGTCTTGAAGCTCTTTAGCAATTTCCTCATCCCTTTCTATTTGTTTTTTACACTTACGAAGCCCATACAGCCTACAAGAGAACACATGGAGCATTGAAACAATATCCTGCACAAGTTCTTCTTGTGGTGATAGTTCTTCATTGTTCACCACCATGATGGTCGTATTGAACTTCGTACAGAATTTTTCAAACCAG
>ERZ772885.2144-NODE-2144-length-10375-cov-3.499031_pt1 | contig 10375 bp, 10 predicted proteins | sample MGYA00580580_ERZ772885 | MGnify/ENA primary metagenome ERZ772885 (study PRJEB29015, sample SAMEA2737673) | human gut metagenome | biome: human gut; feature: human-associated habitat; material: faeces | place: China | collected 2012 ...
GACACCGGCCTTTCACGCCGTCAACGGCGGTTCAAATCCGCCTGGGGACGCCAAATCTGAATCTAAAGGAACGCCAAAGTGCTAAACATTTTGGCGTTCCTTTTTTTTTCAGGACGTTTTCCACAAGTCCGGAATCGTCCGCCCGCCTCCACACCTTTTATGGATAAATCCGTCGTGTGGTATGACAGTTCAGCTCCCTGCCCAAACAGTCACGCGGAACCAAAAATATTTGACGCTGTTCTGGTTTAACCATGCGCCCGGCCTTTTTATCCGGGAATTCTTCTCTGTCAGAAGACTCTTATGTTCTTCCCCCCCCGTGCAGCGGGGATGGTGCGGCTCGGGGCTCAGAAGTTTGCTGCCTGCCGGATTCGGTCCCCGGGATGATCCCTCTCTGCCTCTGACGGCCCCGCGGAATGAGAAATGTTCTGCCAGCGCACCGACGGTGATTCTGCCATGAAGAGTCTCTCTGTGAGTTGACACAGTTATGCGGGAAGACTACTAAAATAGCGTATTTGTCTTTTCAGACATGAAATTAACTTCTTTCTTTTCATAAGGGTGGCTGCCATGTCAGGCGTCCGTATGTGACCTGCAATCAAGACCTTGCGTGCTGAGGTCTCGTATATCCGCACGGACGCAGGAAGACCGCCCGCCCTGTTTCCCATCATGTAGGAAACACGGTTCAGTCTCTCCGGGTGTCCGGGCAAAACCACAACCGTACCAGGAGAGAGTATGTCCAAAAATTTCTTTGCCACTACGCCGGGCATTATTGTCGTCGGCGCTGTGATCGGCGCACTGGCCATCTGCCTGCAGCAGCTCGGCAACCCCGGCAACATGGGTATCTGCATTGCCTGCTTTGAGCGCGACACAGCCGGCGGACTCGGCCTGCACCGCGCCGCTGTGGTTCAGTATCTGCGGCCCGAGATCATGGGCCTTGTCCTGGGAGCTCTGGTGGCTTCCTTTGCCGCCGGTGAATTCAAGCCCCGCGGCGGTTCCGCCCCTCTGGTCCGCTTCGTTCTCGGCATCGTGGCGGCCATGGGCGCGCTGGTCTTTCTCGGCTGCCCCTGGCGCACCATCCTGCGCCTTGCCGGCGGCGACGGCAACGCCCTCTTCGGCTTTGCCGGTCTTCTTGTCGGCATTTTCTGCGGCACGCTTTTCTTCCGTCAGGGCTACTCCCTTGGCAGAAGTACAGGACAGAGCCGTCTGGCCGGTCTTGTTTTCCCCCTGCTGGTGCTCGGCCTGCTCGCCTTCTATTTCTTCTTCCCGCAGGTTGAAGGGCAGCCCCAGAGCGGTCCCATCTTCTACTCCCTCAAGGGCCCCGGTTCCAAGCACGCTCCCTTCCTGGCCTCTTTCGGCCTCGCTCTGATCATCGGCATCCTGGCGCAGCGCAGCCGTTTCTGCACCATGGGCGCCTTCCGTGACCTTTTCCTGTTCCGTTACACCCACCTCTTCCTCGGCGTGGCAGCCATGTTCGCCACCGCGCTCATCGGCAATCTGATCTTCGGCGGTTTCCATCCTGGCTTCGAGGGACAGCCCATCGCGCACACTGACAGCCTCTGGAATTTCGGCGGCATGGTGACAGCCGGTCTCGCCTTCGCTCTGGCGGGCGGCTGCCCCGGACGCCAGCTCTTTCTGGCCGGCGAAGGTGACAGCGACGCCGGCATCTTTGCCCTCGGCATGCTGGTCGGCGCTGCCATGGCACATAACCTCGGTACAGCCAGCTCCGGCACGGGCATCGGCATGTACGGCGCTCACGCCACAATCATTGGTTTTGTCATCTGTCTGATCATCGGTTTCGCTCATATCAAGAGAGCGTAAGGAGATATAACAATGCGTACTGTCGATGCCCGCGGTCTTTCCTGCCCGCAGCCGGTCGTCATGTTTCATATGGCACTCAAGGAAGAAAACGGTCCCTTTGACGTGCTGGTAGACAACGCCGTGAGCGTGGAGAACGTCACCCGGGCCGCTACCAAGAAAGGTTTTCAGGTGACGGCCAAATCCGAGGATGACGGCTCAACGCGACTGGAACTGCGCAAGTGAACCGTTTTCTGAACAGGCTTGCGGCCCTTTTCAGGGGCCGCAGGCCATCCTCCACACCCCCGCATGGCAGCGGTTTTCTGGTCTTTCAGCATACAGGTGATGTCATCCTGGCTGAACGCAGGCTCAGGGAAGCCGGATTCGCCACAGAGATCAAGGGACCGCCGCCGGAACTGCGCACCGGCTGCGACATGGTCATCGTCATCGACCTCATGCAGGAGCCGCGCGTCCGCAGGCTGCTGGAGGAACAGGGCCCCGCGCCGCTGCGTCTCGTCCCTGTGAGCGACCCCCTGCTGGAGCCGGTCTCACTCTTTCAGGTAAAGGATTTCGGCCGGTGGTATATGGTGAGGGCGGCCAACATGAAAATTACCATCGACCGGACGACAGGGGAAATCGTCAATGTATCCGGCGGGGGCTGCCCGGACGTGCCCTATCTCGCCGGACTGCTTGTGGGACAGAATGTGGCAAAGGCCGAGGCTCCCCGCCTGCACGGCCAGACTTTGTGCTCTTATGCCCTGCAGCGTGCTTTTGAGGAGGCCCGGCATCTATGGCATGGCTGATTTGTGGCAGCGTCCCGCAGGAAAAATTCACTCTGGACGAAGGTCCCTGGAATCTTGATGACGGCATGCTTTTTCCGGTGGGGCGCAGCGGAGATCCCCTTCCCGTCCGCCGGGGCACACCGGCGCTTGTTGCGTCTGCCATCCTGACCTGCTCAGCTCTCGGGGAGGGAACGGTGGAAGCACTGCTCTGCGGGGATACTGGCAACGGGAAGGGCAGCAGGGAGCTTTATGCCCGCCTGACTGCCGAACTGCCAGACCGGAAAGATACGCAGGGGCTCACCTTCCATTACCTGATGCCCGACGTGGACGGGCACAACCGCGTTTTTATGGCCTGTCAGGAATGCGGACACAGGCCTGTGCTGGTGGCTGACGCGGGATTCATGTACGCAGCCAAGATGAGCGGTTACGCGGCTGACTATGACCTCTTCACTCCGGATGCCGGGGAACTGGCCTTTCTGGCCGATGAAAAGGCACCTCATCCCTTTTACGCCCGCGGCTTTCTGCTGGACAGTCATGACAACGTGCCCGGGCTCCTGGCCCGCGCCTCTGAACACCAGAACGCAGCCCGTTTCATGATCATCAAGGGAGCGCGCGATGCTATCTCCGAAGGCGGCCGCATCATCCACTGGGTGGACGAGCCCCAGACTCCGGCCATGGAGGCCATTGGCGGCACGGGCGATATGGTGACCGGAATCGTAACCGGCCTTCTTGCCGGGGGCATGGATCTTCCCCAGGCAGCCCTTACGGCAGCCAGGGCTGCCCGCTATGCCGGCAGTCTCGCAGCCCCCACGCCCGCCACACAGATAGCAGAAATTCTTCCGTTTGTGCTGCAGGCGCTCCGGAAGGCCCTGGCTCAGAATGGCAGCGGGGAGAACGGACAGAAATAAACAGCTGGCTGCCCTGTCTGTCCAACCAAAGGCGCCGCGCCTGTACCCCTGGGCGTTTCCTCCGCACTGTTTTTCACTGGGCCTGAGGTTACGCTCCACGACGAAACCCCGCTGAGCACAGTCCTCTGGCAGACGTTTTTCCTCCGGGAAACGGTTTTCCCTGCACCCCCGCACCGATCCCCAGATACAGAAATCCCCTGCCAGACATTTGCCTGGCAGGGGATTTTATCATCTCGCCCAGAAGACTCCCGCCTCTATAGGCGGGGGGAATTGTCTGTCATTCAGTCAGAAGAACACTATCTGGGTGCCTTTTTATCGCGGGGAGGCTCCTTCTTGTCCATGCCGGGCCTGGGAGCCTTCCTGTCACCGTGGCCGAAGCGGCCGTCGCGCGGAGGTTTATTCTTGTCCATGCCGGGTCTGGGGCCCTTCCTGTCTCCGTGGCCAAAACTGCCATCGCGCGGAGGCTCCCTCTTCTCCATACCGGGCCTCGGGGCCTTTCCGTCTCCGGCACCAAAATGGCTGTCACGCGGGGGCTGTCCCACGTGTCCGGAGGCAGGAGGCACAGGCCTGTTCTGTTTCATGGCCGGGGCGCCTTCAGGAGCGGCGGACGCATCCGCGGGCTCCATGGCAAGAGAAAAAAGCAGTGCAAAGGCACTGACTGCGAGAAGAGAAAAAATTTTCTTCATATGATTATCTCCCTGCTGATTCAGGCTTCAGCAAAAGCCTTTGGCAGAAAAAATTCCGGCCTTCTGTCAGGCGGTTAGCGGGCAGACTTCCCGCGGGGCGCGCGGGGCTGTCCTTTCTCTTCCATGCCGGTTCCAGGAGCCTTCCTGTTCCCGGCGGAACCATGAGCTTTTTCGGAACGGGAAGACTGGGGCTCTCTGCCGGCTGCCGCCGGCGCAGCATGGTTCTGCTTCACATTCCGGACACTCTGGTGGGCCGGCTGGTTCTGCCTCGTGGCCGGGGCGCCCTGGGGCGCGGCGGAAGAGACGGAGGGCTGGCAGACCAGGGAAAAAGCCATCGCAAAAACGACGGCAAAAACAGAGGAAAGGATTTTCTTCACTTTTGTCTCCTGCGGATCCGGTTCCCTGGGGGAGTCCGGATCACGAAATGGATGCCGAGTGCTTTGAGCCAAAAATCCGGTTTCGTCAACGGAATTTTTTCCGTGCTGCGCCTTTTTTTCCGCCATGGGAAAACACCAAATAACATCCTAAATATACACGTTTTTTTAATTCCGCCACACTCTCTGAAAAAAAGAAAGGGGGGCACTTTCAGAGCCCCCCCCCTGGTTTCCCCGCGGCGGCCCAGCGCCGCGTAAAATTTTCCTTTTCCTCAGCAGATGCGGGGCAGAAGAGCCCCCTCAAGCATGCCGAGAAACCGTTCGCCGCCGATGCGGGTTTTCAGGACAACACGGCCTGCCCTGTCGTCCGTAACTGTGCCCACCCGTGCGGCTTCCCTGCCGCAGGGAAATGTTTTCATGACCTCAAGGGCTTTTTCCGCGTAAGCTTCAGGCAGAATGCAGATACACTTGCCTTCGTTTGCGAGATACAGGGGATCTATGCCCAGGAATGAACAGCCGCCAGCCACGTTTTCATGAACAGGAATGTCCTCATCGTTGAGAAGAATGGATACCGCTGACTGCTGGGCGATTTCGTTGAGCGTGGTGGCAAGGCCGCCGCGGGTGGGATCCCTGAAGACATGGACTTCCGGAACGGCATTCAGCACTGCCTCCACGAGGCGGTTAAGCGGCGCCGAGTCAGACTGCACTCCGCTCACAAACGAGAGTTTGTCCCTGAGAGCCATGACGGTGAGCCCGTGATCTCCCATGGCCCCGCTCACGAGCACCGCATCGCCGGGTTTTGCGCTGTGGCCCGATGGGGCCGGCTGGCGGATAATGGTACCAATGCCCGCCGTGTTGATGAAGATTTTGTCGCAGGCACCCCTGGGCACAACCTTTGTATCTCCGGTCACGATGGCAACGCCGGCATTGCGTGCGGCCCCGCCCATGTCGGAAACAACGCGCTCAAGCACGTCGAGATCAAGCCCTTCTTCAAGCACGAAGGCGCAGGTGAGATATTTCGGAGAGGCGCCGAGCATAGAGACATCATTCACTGTTCCATGCACGGCGAGCGTGCCTATGCTTCCGCCAGGGAAGAAAAGCGGCGTCACTGTATAGGTGTCCGTGGACATGGCGACGGGGCCGTCTATGTTCAGAAGGGCCGCGTCGTCCATGACGTTAAGGATATCATTGGAAAAATGACGGGCAAACAGGTCACTGATCAGGCGCTGTGAGGCCCTGCCGCCGCTGCCAGCGTCAAGAAGGAGGGTTTTCTGCATAACTGCAACATCTCCGGGAGGTTATCAGGGGCAGTCAGGACAAAACCGGCATTCTGGTTCCGTGCCGGCCTGTTTCAGGCTGTCTCCGCTTTCGGTAAGAACTGCCGCTATTCTATCCAGATGAGGCTGCCCTGTCTGCCGCAGGCGTGACTCGCCCGATAGGAAAAAAGCAGCTGCGTGTTCGTTCGTGTGCAGAGGTCGATGCCGTAGATGTTCCTGCGGGGCATGCCGGCTGCCATGAGCTGATCGCGGGTCATGGCCCAGAGATCAACCGTGCTCGTCGCGAAGTCAAAATATTTTTTGAAAAACCAGCCCCATTCCGAGGCGAAATGCGTGAACTCGGCCCTCGCCGGCCCCAGGCTCGGTCCGCGCACAGCGGAGCAGTCCTGCGGTTTTAAGCCATAATGCTCACAGAAGCGGGTGAGTCCGGTATAGGGGAACAGAAGACGGTCTCCCCTCCAGCCCACATGCAGGGCGGCCACGTAACGGCCGGACCTGTGTGCGATAAGCACGGGCTGACAGTCAGCCGTCTTGATGAGCAGGGCGAGCCCCTTCTGCTGCGTGGCCATGCCATCAGCATCCACCTGGGGCGTGCCTTCCGGAGAAACGGCGTCAGGTTCGTAAATAATGTCGTCCCTGTGCACCTGATGCAGCTCGGCCCAGCGTTCAACGCCGCAGGCGCCGAGCAGATCCCGGCGGTGCCGCGCCACGGCGTCAGCGTCCTCGCCGGCCGTAAAAGAAATGTTGCCGCCGCTGACATCGGTTCCGGCGTCGGTGCGGAGCTGAAAGGCGCAGCCCACGCCATCAATGCCGGGGAAGCGGAATGGAAGTATTTTCACTGACATAAATATCCTCAAAAGTTAGATCGGGCGGGCGGTCATGGGCCTCAGTCCTGCTCCGTGGCAGAAAAGCGCGTTTCCGTGCAGACGTGTGTCATGCGCACGTCCCAGGGTGCCGCAGGGACCTGCCCGACGGTCTGAAAATCATAACACAGTCCCACAAGAGCGCACGCACTCCCAGTCCTGCCGGCAAAAAAGCGGTCGTAATACCCGCCGCCAAAGCCAAGTCTGCGTCCGCGCCAGTCAAAGGCCAGGCCCGGCACAACGGCAAAATCCGGATGGAAGTCCGCCCCGCCGACCCCCTTCAGGGAAGGTTTTGGCTCCATGATGCCGTAGGCGCCGGAAACAAGATCCTCCGGTCCGGAGACCCTGACAAAAAACATCGCTCCACTCCTGCCGGGAACAACGCGGGGCAGATAGAGCTCCTTTCTCCGGGCTATGGCGTCCCGGAAAAGAAGATCTGTCCCGATCTCCCCCTGTGTCGGCATATAGAGGGCCACGGTGCGGGCCTTCTGCCAGAGGGAGGAGGACAGGATGAGGGCCTGCGCCCCGGCGGATCGTTCGAGAGCAGTCTCCCGTGGCTGATCGTGCCGCAGCTGGCGCATCTTTCTGCGGAGAGCGGCCTTGTCCAGGCTCACTGCCATGCGTTTTTCCTCTAATGGCTGAACTTGTCGATGTAGCCTATCACGAGCAGGATAACAATGACCGGGGGCAGAATCCAGCGCAGATAGAAGCGCAGGGCGGGATGGAGCTTCAGGCCGACGCCCTGATTGGCCTCGTTGTAGAAGCCGTTCCAGCCCCAGCCGCAGCGGAGCGTGCAGAACAGGGTGAACAGCAGGGCACCGAGGGGCAGAAGGTTGTTGCTGACGAGGAAATCCTCGAGATCGAGAACGGAAGATCCCTTTCCGAAAGGTTCGAACGAGGAGAGAACGTTGAAGCCGAGAGCACAGGGGGCAGAGAGGCAATCCACAGACAGATACCGTTCACAACAGTCGCCGTGCGGCGGCGCATGCCAAAGGTATCCATGCAGTAGCAGATCATGTTCTCAACAACGGCAATGACGGTGGTCATGGCCGCGCATCCCATGAAAATGAAGAACAGGGCGCCCCAGAAGCGTCCGCCGCTCATGGAGGCAAAGATATTGGGCAGGGTCACGAAAATCAGCGTGGGACCGGCTGCGGGCTCGACGCCGAACGTGAAGCAGGCAGGAAAAATGATAAAACCGGAAAGCAGCGCCACCATAAAGTCCATGCCGGTAATCAGGCAGACCTCGCCGGGCAGAGACCGGTTTTTGCCAATGTAACTGCCGAAGACGCACATGGCGCCAATGCCGATGGAGAGCGTGAAGAACGCCTGGTTGAGAGCCGCGCTGCAGATGGGCAGAAAGCCGTATTTCTGCACTTTGCTGAGGTCGGGCTTAAGATAGAAGGAAAGCCCTTCTCCGACGCCGGGGAGGGTAAAGGAGTGCACGACAAGGATAAGCAGGATGGCGAAGAGGCCGATCATCAGGAACTTCACAAAACGCTCAACGCCGTTCTGCAGGCCGAGGAAGCAGACAAGGGCGCCAATGGCCACCGTGATGGTCATGCCCGTTATCTGAAGCCCCGTATTCTGGGTCATGGCTCCAAAGAACTGTCCCACCGCGGCCGGCGCCATGCCCACGAATGTCCCCTTCACCATGTACACGCAGTAAATGAGCATCCACCCGGTGATGGTCGTATAGAACATGAGGAGCAGGTAGCTTCCCGCAAGAGCAATCCAGCCGAATTTGTGCCAGTATGTGCCCTTCGGCTCAAGAACCTTCAGGGCGAGCCCCATATTGCGCCTTGAAGCGCGTCCAACAGCGAACTCACACAGCATGACGGGCATAACCATGAGCTGGCAGACAATAAAGATGAGCAGGAAGCAGGCACCGCCATATGCTCCCGTAATGAAAGGAAAACGCCATACATTGCCGAGGCCGATAGCGCACCCGGCGGAAATCAGCAGAAAGCCAAGGCGGCTCCCCAGCATTTCTCTGTTTTCAGCCATAGTTCTGCCCTCCTGAAATTCAGCATAATATAACAGAATAGATCAGGACGTCCGATGTCTCAAGAGAGAAGCCAGACTCCGTCCGTAACAGGAATGAGACCGGCTGCCCAGAAGAACCGCGGCGGAGCCCGGGCTTGCGGCCTTGCATAATCCGTAAAAATACGTACTCTCCCCCACAGAGACGCACAGGCCGCCGTGCAGGCCCTTTCTGCGCGCGGGGAATTTTCTCACGGATGCCCTGCCGCTGCGGAGCGGGCCTTCCCACGCTGAGCAGTTGACCGCTACAGCTGCCGTCGTCTCCTCCTCCAGTCAGGAGCGGGGGTATCCCCCGGCGTGACTGCAATTTTATCTCGCGCCTGGTGCGAACCGGTGCGCCATGGGAATTTACATATGGCAGAAAACGATCAGGAAAATCCTGAAACGGTTTCCGAAACCGTGCAGGAAGGCGCAGCCAAAACAGAAAAGCGCCGCAGAAACAACGTAACCCGCAGCAAAAAAAGCACAGAAAGCACAGACGAAGCGCCGCAGGCCGGAGAGGAGCGCCAGGAACAGAAGCCGAAACGCCGCAGACAGCCCCGCAGAAGCAGCCTCCTTGACGCGGGGGAAGAGCAGGCTCCGGCCCAGCTCGGCGCGGCTCAGAAAGCCAGAAAGCCAGCGGGGAGAAAAAACACATCACGTACCAAGGGCACGGCAGCCCAGGGCAAATCCCTGGTCAAGCCGCGCCGCACATCCCGTCCCAGCCCAGCTGTCTCCGCGGCAGTCAAAGCCGCGGAAGCGCATTCCCAGGAAACACCCCAGGGGGAAGAGGAGGCACAGGCTCCGGTTCTCTCCGCAGTGACGGCCGAAACCGCGGCCGCCTATCTGTCCGAACCGGCTGCCGTGACCGCACAGGAAGCGCCATCCCCTCTGGAGGACGCTGGCAGAGCCGAAACAGGCCCGGCCGGGAGTATGGAAGCGGACGCGCACACTGCCCCCGACGCCCCGGCCTTTCCCGGGACTGATGAGGGCCCCCGTGATGTTCCGGACTGGGACTCCGGCTGGACGGACAGCGAAACCGTCTCCGGACAGGACGCCGGCTCTTCCGCAGGCGGAGAGGATTTTTCTGCGGAGGAAGACGCATCCGGCAGCGCAGCCTCTGACGGGGAAAGCGCGGACTGGCGGGAATGGTCCGGCTGGAACGATGATGACGAGCGCTATGACGCTGACTCCCTCGATGCAGACACCTCCCTGCAGGGAAATGACGGAGCCCCTGCCCAGGACAATCAGGAAGAAGACGAAAACGCCGCATCCGCCGGCACCGCGTCATCTGACGATGAGACCGAATCCGAACAGGACGGCGGTGACAGAAAGAAGCGCAGGCGCGGACGCCGGGGCGGCCGCGGACACGGGCGCAAAAGCAGCGAAGGCCGCCCAGCCCAGGAAAACGAGGAAAACCAGCCCCCGGAGCATGTCAGGACCGAGCCGGTCAGCCAGACGGCTCCCCAGCAGCAGCGCCGTCCCGCCGGCAGACGCTGCATGTATATCAGCATCCTCCCCGGTGAACAGGTGGAAGTCGCCCTCACCAATAACGGCGTGCTCGAAGAATATTATCTCGACATGCTCCACCAGAAAAAAATCAAGGGCAACATCTACAGGGGCGTCATTCACAACATCGATACTAATCTGCAGGCCGCTTTCATCGACTTCG
>ERZ772885.2145-NODE-2145-length-10372-cov-3.950179_pt1 | contig 10372 bp, 4 predicted proteins | sample MGYA00580580_ERZ772885 | MGnify/ENA primary metagenome ERZ772885 (study PRJEB29015, sample SAMEA2737673) | human gut metagenome | biome: human gut; feature: human-associated habitat; material: faeces | place: China | collected 2012 ...
CGACATGACCGTGGCGCCGGGCGCGAGCCCGCCCTGGAGAATCTCGTCCCAGCCCAGCAGGCGGCGGCCCCTGGCGGCGAGGAACGTCCCGATGCGGTGCACCAGGTAGCTTTGCAGCTCGTCGACATCCTTCAGTCCCTCCCGACGCATCCGGGCGGCACATTCGGGGCAGGTGCGCCAACCCCGTTTCGAAGCCTCGTCGCCGCCGATATGGATATATTCCGAAGGGAAGAGCCCGATCACCTCGGAGAGCACGTTCTCGAGGAATTCGAACGTCTGCTCGTTGCCGATGCAGAAATCGGAGTCCGTGTAGGGTTTGCCGCTGCACGAGAGTTCGGGGTAAACGGCCAGCACCTCCTCGCTGTGCCCCGGCATCTCGATCTCGGGAATTACCTCGATATGCAGGGCACGGGCGTATTCGACCACTTCGCGGATGTCGTCCTGCGTGTAATAGCCCCCGGCGGCCGCCGGGTCGTCACGGTGGCAGTAGCGTTTGCCGCCGAAATTCCACCCCTCCCAGTCGGGATAGGGACGCCAGGCGGCGATGTCGGTCAGGGCGGGGTATTTTTTGATTTCGATGCGCCATCCGGCTCCGTCGGTCAGGTGCCAGTGGAAGCGGTTGAGCTTGTAGCGCGCCATGAGGTCGAGCTGACGTTCGACGAACTCCTTGTCGCGGAAATGGCGCGAAACGTCGAGCATGAAGCCCCGATAACCGAAGCGCGGGGCGTCCACGATCGTGACGGCCGGAATGCGGCGGCCATGATGCCCGGCCAGCTGTGCGAGCGACTGGAGTCCGTAGAACAGCCCTGCGGCATCGGGGGCCGTGAGCGTGATCTTTGTGCGGGAGACGTCGAGGCGGTAGCTTTCGGGGGCGCCGTCGCCCGTACGGAGCAGTTCGAGCGCGGGCATGTCGCCGTCGGAGGCCTCGGCAAAGGAGGCAGGGAAGAATCCGTCCGCGGCACGCTGCATCCACGCCGCGAGGTCGGCCTTGTCCTGCCCGTCGAGGTCGGTCGTGTAGAGCAGCCTGGCAGGCATACGGAAGGCACCTTCGCCCCACGTCACCTGCTGCGGAGCCGGAATGATACCCGTGGCCGGGCACCCGCCGCCGGCGCACGAAGCAAAGGCGAAAGCGGCAAGGCAAAAAGAGATAAGCGTGATTTTTTTCATAAGGTCTTTAGGTCATGTACAACAACAAATCGGGATGAACCGGCAAAGCCGGAGGAGGGCGTAACGGGCCACGGCCGGAAGGGCGGCGCCGGGGAACAGGTAGTCGGAGACAACCCGCAGCCGGGAAGCGGAGCGACTCCAGTCGGGAAACCGTCGAAGGACGCGGACAAGCGGCAACCGGTGCAACCCGAGCCCGGAAACCGTTGGAAAACAGGGACAACCGAAAAGCGAACCCGCCGATAGACTGCCCACAAGCCGCCATCCGGGGCGGGTTTGCAGGCCGAAGCAGGGACAGCCCGAAGCAGGAGGATGAAAAAAGGGCCGTGCAACCCGGCTTATGCCGGGGTCGCACGGCCCTTGTCGGTCTATAAGCGGACTAATTCCACTTGGTGTCCATCATCGTCGGATTCGAACTGTCGCCGATGGCATCGTAACCATGGCCCGTAAGGTCGCGCACGATATTGCCGTAACCGCTCTCGTTGGGTTCCCATGCGTTCATGCGCCAGTAGGCGAGCAGCCCGTCGGACGTGGGATCGACATAGTTCATGTTGTTGGCGATCTCGGCCTGCGAAAGAGCCCGTGTCCATACGCGGCACTCGGCGACGTAACCATTCAGCGTACGGCCGCGGCCATAGGAAGCTCCCAAATGGAACCCTTTCGCGTTGTCGCTCGTAAGGTCGATGGTCTCGCCCTGCGTCTCCACGCCCGTGGCATACTGCCCGTCGATGTAGATATCCCACGACGAACCTGTCCAGACGGCGGCGACATGATACCATTTCTCAAGGCTGAACGGCTTGTCGGAAGCCGCCGGCTGGTAGGAGTCGTGGCAGATCTGGATGCAGTCGGGATCGACCTTCACGTCGCCGAAACGCACGCCGCAAATGCCCTCGATACCCATGATGGAGCTGATGTAAGGATCGCGGGACTGGAAGCCGAGCATGTATACGCGGGCTTCGAGCGTGAGCTGCGGAAGGGCTGCCAGGTCGGAATTCTCCTGGAACGAAGGCACATCGTAGATGTTGCCCGAACCCAGGTAAATCGCCTTGCTGATCACGGGCGTTTTCAGCACGATGAAGAGCGTGCGGCTCGGTTCAAGCACGCTTATTCCGCCGGATACGGTCTTGATGCCCACGGGGACGCAATAGGTCACGCCCTCGGCGAACTCCGAGACGGACGACACCGTGAAGTCAATCGCCGAAGAGGTGTTGTAGCCGGCCAGGATGGTCGTTTCGGTCGAACTCAGGGCATAGCTGTCCTCGGGCGGAATCTGGTAGTTTTTGCCGTACTTGTCGTTATAGGCAGCCAGCAGTTCGGGCCGCACTTCCAACTGGATCCGCACGTCGTGCTCCATAACCACCGAGGAGGATACGGTGATCGAGGTCTCGGCAGGGGGTTCGTCGATGGTCATGGATTTGTCGGGATTGTTCTGCGCATCGGTCATGTAGATCGCAGGATAGGTCTCCGCGGACTCCTGACAGCCCGTCGCCGCAGCGGCGGCGAACAACAGCGGAGCGACCAAATATTTCAGTTTCATAGTTCTCTTGTTTTAGGTTTAGTTTGCAGGGGCGAAAATCTCGGCCTCGTTCATACTGGTGAAATCGGTTACCCGGCCGACGTATACCCGGAGATAGCGGGCTTTGACGGTCTTCTTGAACTGGAATATCTTCCAGTTGTCGGCCGAGAGTTTGGGCACGAACGAAATTTCATTGGTGAGGCTATACCAGTTGGTGCCGTCCTCGCTGTACTGGAAATCGGTACATTCGGGGTTGGAGTCCTCGTAGTAGATATGCCAGCGGAAGCCGTTGATGTCGTAGGCCTTGTCCAGCGTGATGATGAAGTTGCCGCCGTTCCCCCACGAATAGGACGCATTCGCGGCATACCAGCAGTTGGAGTCGAGCTTGCCGTCGAACATGCAGGCCTTCTGCGCATCGGAATCGAGGTTCCAGACGCCGTTGGCGCCGCTCGAAGCGGTGCCCTGGTAGCAGACGATCGTCCACCCGGAGGCAGGTTCGATCTTCACGCCCGTAAGCGCCGTCGCATCGACGTCGATCTCCACCGCCGACACCGTCAACAGCAGGTAGCGTACCAATGGCTCCTTCGAGGTATAAATATCTTCCGCGGGAAGTTCCACGACGATGGGGATCAGGTAGTAACCCTTCTCGATCCCGGCAGAACTTACGGTAACGGACACCTCGTCGGACAAGAACGCACCGGCTGCCACGCCGAGCGTGCCGAGCGAAACACGCGCGGGGTCGATCGGCTCGTAGGAGGTGCCGTGCTTTTCGTTGTAGGCATCGACCAGCGAATTGTCGATAGCCAGCGGGAACGAAACGTCGGCCGGGGCAGGACGAGCCAGCTCGACCCGGATTTTTTCGTCCACCTCGCCCGTGATGGTACCGTCGTCCCCGACCAGGAACAGGTATTTGGACAAGCCGGTCGAGGTCAGACCGACGATCAGGTCGCCGCCGGCGGGGTTCACATCCTGGATCGCCTCGCGCATATACTTGTAAGGCATCGACGAATTGGCGTACTCATACTCCATGTGATAGGCACCGAAACCGGCGCCGAAACCCTGCGTGGGGTTGAAGCGCGCCATGCCCAGCAGCGAGTTGACCCACTGGCCGTCGCGGCATTCATGCGACACGCCGCCGGTTTTCCAGAGGGACTCGAAGTTCTCGGCGAAGATATACTGCTCGGGCTTCCAGCCTTTCTTATAGGCTTCGTCGAAGCGATCCTGCAAATCGGTATAGCCGTAAGAATTATAAGCCTGCACGATGCCGTAGTCGAAGCAGTCGGCCACATCGGCATGCACGGCATAGGGCACGCCGTCGATCATAAGCAGGCGTCCCGTCCCCGACTTGGGGCCGACGTATTTGCTCATGGCCAGGATCAGCTTCCTGAACAGCTCGTTGTCATGTCCCACGAACGGCCCCGAAGCGCCGTAGCCGGGTTCGTAGTCGACGTCGATGCCGTCGTAGCTGTACTTGTCCATCGAGTCCTTGCAGTAGGCTTTGGCGTAGGCCTCGATGGCCTCGTCGGTATATTCGCCGCCGCCGATCTCGGTGAGGAACGGCTCGGGCATCTTGTCCGAGAAGATCGTGAAGGTCACCTTCGTGCCCTTGATCTTCTGCACGAACTCCTTGTCGGCGATCTGCTCGGGGGTCAGCGAATGCCACTGGCTCCAGATGGAGATGATATCCATCGAGTCGGGAGCACTCTGCAGGCGGGTCTGGTAGGATGCGCCGACGGCCGTCCACGAACCGTACCAGCCGAAAGCGATCTTGTGCTTGGTCTTTTTGTATTCGCGCAGGGCCTGGTAGTAGGCATTATCGCGCAGGATGGGCGACTGCTGGTCGGGATGCTGCGTAATTTCACGCTCGGGATCCGTCCAATCCGAACAAGCGACGAAAAAGGCACCCACGATCGCAAGGGCCGCGACGTATTTCAAGAAATTTTTCATCTTTCGTGTTGTTTTTAGGTTCATTATTTCTTATCCCACCAGAGTTTCGTACCGCCGGTATCGGCTCCGCCGAGCAGTGCGGTGGCAGCCGCCACGCCGGCGGCATTGTTCGAGTACTCCGAACGCGGGAAGGTCATACGGCGCACCTGGACGTTGGTATCGACCTTGCCGCCGCTGAGGTTGTTGACGATCGGGATCACCTTGGGGTAACCTGTGCGGCGGAATTCCGACCAGGCTTCCTGCCCGTTGGGGAACATGGCGATCCACTTCTGCGTGATGATCCGTTCGAGTTTCTCCTCGTCCCCGGCGCCGGCATTCCATTTCGGGGAGACGGACGAAGGTTTCGAAGCGTTGTATTTCGTCGAGGCGGCCGAAGCGTCCTCGAATGCCTGGGGTTCGCTCGCACTCTCGGCATAGGTGGCCGCAGCGGCCGCGGTAAGACCGCGTTCGAGGAACGACAGTTCGATACCCGTCTTGTAGAACGATTCGTCGTCACCACCCATGTCCCAGCCAAGCATGGCGCCTTCGGCCCGCAGGAAAGCGGCCTCGGAAGCGAGGAACCACACGACGGGCGTATCCTTGGCGACGTTGGGCACCGAAAGTCCGGTATAGTCCGCCTTCAGCATCGAGCTGAGACCGCTGCGGACACCGTGGTACTTGCCATCCTCGCAGGTTTTGAAATAGGCCGGCAGGCGCGGATCGGCGTAACCGTTCATATAAGCGTCGATGGTCGCACCCATACGAGTATCGTTATAGGCGTTCCACACCTCTTCGAGCGGATTGTATACCTGTACCGAACCGGAACTCTTGAGCCACGCACCGTCGTCCGAAGCGGTCATCACCCCGTCCCTGACGGCTTCCTCAGCATAGGTTCGGGCAAGAGCAGGTTCGACGAAACGGATGCGCATGGCCATGCGGAGCTTGACCGAGTTGGCCAGCTTGAGCCATTTCGTATAGTCGCCCTGGTAAACGGCGTCGACCTTCTGCAACGGCCTGGCGTCGCCCGCATTGGCCGCGTACTCCTTCAGCACCACGATGGCGGCATTCAGATCCGTGAGAAGGTTTTTGTAGACGGTCTCCTGCGATTCGTAGGGGTTTTCGGTCTGGCCGAAATTCGAAACGGGGATCGGGCCGTAGATGTCGGTGGTACGCTGGAGGGCCATCACCTTGATGACCTCGGCAACGGCAAAGACGTCGTCGGTAACCTGCCCGTTCTGGTAGGCGTACTTGAGGTTGAGCCATGCAGGCATCACATTGGTGAAAGCCACCGAGAAGGGCACGTTGTTATAGTCCGTACCGTCGAGGTCGAAGGTACAGGTATAGCTGCCGCCGTTGAAGGCCTGGATCGGGGAGAGATAGCCGCCGAAGGCGTCGCCCATCAGGTTGCAAGCGCGCTGGAACTCGTTGGCCCCCACGTCGCTGCACGGGATCACGGCATCCATTTGCATGGTGGTGATGTAGGTCTTCTTGTCGACCGACTGCACCGCATCGGGATTGGTGTTGAAGGATTCGAAGTCCCCGGTACAGGCGGCAAGCGCCGCAGCGGCGAAAAATCCTATTGTATGATTGAATCGTTTCATTGGTCTGAAATTTTAGAATTGGAGTCTTACGCTGAAACCGATGGTACGGGCGCTGGGCTGCATGAAATAGTCGAGCCCCTGGTAATAGGTACCCGTGGACGCGGTGATCTCGGGATCGAACGGCGCCTTGTTGTAGAGCATCCACAGGTTGCGGCCGACGAGCGACACGGTCATGCCGATCTTGTCGTTGAACCACCTGGAAGGAAGGTCGTAGCCCAGAGTAAGTTCACGCAGGCGGACGTTGGTCATGCTGTAAACGTAGTGTGAAAGCATCGAAAGCCCGTTGCCGTTGTTGGCGTAGAAGACCCTGGCATCGGGGACTTTCTGATCCTCGGAGATCCAGACACCGCCGTTTTCCCGGGCATCGGCCGAATCCTGCGAGGCACCCCAGCGATCCATCAGGGCCTGCGTCGCCGAAACGCCCTGGCCGCCGATGCGGGCATCGAACAGCACGCCGAGGTTCACGCCCTTGTAGGAGAACCGGTTGTTCCACCCCAGGCGGAAGCGGGCTTCGGTATTGCCGCCGTAAAGCCACGTATTGGGATCGGTGGTGACGGTATTGGTATTGGGGTCGACATAGATGCGTCCCTGGTCGTCGGTCTTGAGCCCCGTCACGTAGAAGTCGCCGATCGAACCGCCTTTTTTGACCTTCATGCGGTAGCCGCCGTAGTCCATGTTCACCTCGTCGACAGTCACCAGGTTACCGGCCACGTCGCGCGTGCCTTCGGGAACCAGCTCCTTCACCTCGTTGCGGTTCATCGAGAAGTTGACATTGGTCGACCACGAGAAGTCGCGCCACTTGTTCTTGTAACCCACGACCGCTTCGATACCCCAGTTGTTGACCTTGCCGGCATTGATATATGCCCGTTTGTAGCCGGTGCTGGGCGGTGCATCGTAGCTAAAAAGCTGGTTGTAGGTGTTGGTATTGTAATAGGTCACGTCCGTCCAGATCTTGTTGCCGAGGAACTTGGCGTTCAGGCCCACTTCGAACGACTTGGTGCGCTCGGGCGTAAGGTTGACAGCCGGGGCATAGGAGTCCGACGAAACGATACCGCCCGTCTGCAAGGGCGTATTGACACCGGTAATAAACCGCTGCGGGGCGTTACCCACCTCGGCATAGGAGGCACGCACCTTGAGGAACGAAATGCCGGCTTTGGAAAGGTCGGCCATCGACGAGATGACGGCCGAAAGGCCCACCGACGGGTAGAATATGTTCATATGGGGCGTGAAGGCCAGCTGCGACGCCCACTCGTTGCGCGCCGTCACGTCGAGGTAGACCATGCCGTTATATCCCAGCTGGGCGGTGGCGTAGACGGCCTGCGTCTGGTCGTGGTAGCGGTCGGCGTAGGGTTTGGTCTGCGAATGGCTCATATCCACGTTGTAGACCGAGAACTTGTTGGCGAGGGTGGCCAGGTGGCCCTCGAAGCCTTCGCCGTCGTTCTTGTCATCGAGGATGCTCGCACCCAGGTTGAACGACAGGGAGAACTTGTCGTCGAAGAAACTCTTGTTGATCGACAGCAGGGCGTCGGCGTAGAGGTTGTTGTGGTGGATCTTGTTGTTCTGGTAGTTGCCGTATTCGGAAGCGAACAGCTTGTCGGACGAGGCATAGATCTTGCGCGTATAGTTCATCACCATGTTATCGGTGCGCACGCGCCCCGTGAGGGTGATCCAGTCGGCAATGTCCCACTTGAGCGTGGCGTTGAACGTATAGCGGTGCGCCGTATTCTCGAACAGCTCGCGGTTGGTAATCCACCAGGGGTTCTCGACGCCGGTGATGAACTCCAGGGGCCAGAACTGCTTCATATAGCCCGCCGTGGCGTCGTAACGCTCGTAAACCTCGTACTTGGAGATGTCGTCGCCGCGCGGGAAAAGGTAAATGGGAATCAGCGGGTTGTGGTAGAGGCCCTGCACGAGCGGGTTACGCTTGTACTGGCGCATGTAGGAAGCGCCCAGGTCGAGCGTCAGCTTGTCCTTGATGAGCTGCGTGGTATTGCGGAAGGTAAAGTTGTACCGGTTGTAGACGTTGTTGGGGATGATGCCGCGCGAATTGAGCGAAGCGGCCGAGAAATAGGACTGGTTCACGCGCGTACCACCCGAAACCGAGATCGCATTGGTCTCCTCGAAGCCGGTCTGGAAGAAATCCGAGGGGTCGTACGAGGTCGGGGTCGAGAGCTTCGTACCCCAGCTCATGGACGGTGCCGTAGCTTCGGTGCCGTAGGTGTTCTGGAACTGCGGCATGACGAACGGCGACGAAAAGGTGGTGTTGTAGTTCACGCGCACACGCCCCTCCTCGCCCTTTTTGGTCGTGATGACGATCACGCCGTTGGCACCCTGCGAACCGTAGAGCGCGGCCGCCGTGGCGCCCGAAAGCACCGTCATGGATTCGATGTCCTCGGGGTTGAGGTTCGAGATACCCTCGAAATCGCCGCCGTCGGGCGTTTCGTAGGTGCCCTCGGTCTGCGACGAACGCAGGTCGGGCATCGGGATACCGTCGATCACATAGAGGGCGTTGTTGTTGCCGCTGATGGACTTCACGCCGCGCATCACCACGCGCGTGGAACCGCCCACGCCCGAGGCGCTGGCGTTGATCTGAAGGCCGGCGACCTTGCCCGAAAGCGAGTTCATGAAGTTGGCGTCCTTGACCGTGTTGACGATGTCGCCCGCGACCTCCTGCACGTTGTAGGTCAGCGCTTTCTCCGACCTTTTGATGCCGAGTGCGGTAACCACCACGGCGTCGAGCACTTCGTTGTCCTCGTGCATGACCACCGACAACGGGGCGGATCCCGAGACGGGAAGTTCCTGTTTGGTATAGCCGATGAGCGAAATTTCGAGCGTGTCCCCCGGTTTGGCCTGCGGAAGCGAGAAATTGCCGTCGATGTCGGCGGCAGCACCGGTTGTCGTACCTTTGATAAGCACGGTGGCGCCGACCAGGGGCATGCCCTTATCGTCCTTTATGACTCCGGTAACGCCGCCCTGAGCGCTGTGGGGGGGGGAATTTTTAGCTTTCTTCGAGAGCACGATGTGTTTGTCCCGAAGGGTATAAGCGATGTCGGAGCCCGCGAAGAGCTTGTCCAACACGGCCTGCAGCGGTTCGTCGTGCACCGAAAGGCTCACTTTGCGGTCGGTGTCGATGTCCGACGTATTGTAGACGAACGAACAGCCCGTCTGCTGCTGGATAGCCTGGAAAACCGTGATGACCGTCGCGTCCGGGGCATCGAGGCTCACACGCGAGAGGGCTTGCTGCGTCTGTGCTGCGGCAGAGGTGGCGCCGAAGCATCCCAGGAGCAGCATCGGGATAACGAACAGACAACGGAAACATGTAGCGACAACACGTCCTCCCCTGCCTGTCGCAAGGTTAGTTTTTTTCATGGATCAGATTTTAGGTTAGTGTAATGGTTAGGTGTCGAAACAGGCCGCCGAAAAGTGCGGCATCCGGGAAAAAAGAGACGTTAATTTTCCATAGGCGGATCGAAGGTTTTTAAGTTCGTATTCGGTTATCGTTCAGGGTTTGCGTAGAGTTCGATGTCGTTGCCGGCGATCCTGTAATTGAATTTATAGGTCAGTTGCAATACGGACATGATGTGGTAGATGCCGTCCTCGACGCGGAAATTGCCCGAGAAACGCATGTCGCGGAGCCGGGTGTCCATGAAACGGATGTCGACGTTGTAGTAGCGCTTGAGCTCGGCGACGATCTCCCCGAAAGTATCGTGCTCGAAGCAGAATCGGCCGTCGATCCAGTTGATCGAGCGTTCGGCCGAGGGGCAGTCGGTCAGGCGCATGGCGTGCGTCCGGGTGTCGAAAACCAGCTGCTGCGCGGGGTGCAGGCGCACCGAGGCCTGCTCGCGTCCCGAAGCATAGGCCTTGACGGCGCCTTCGAGCAGGACGGTGGTGACACGATGCTCGTTGTCGTCGTTGCGGATGTTGAAACGTGTGCCGAGGACTTCGACGTCCAGGCCGTTGGTCGACACGACGAACGGCGCCCGGCGGTCGTGCTCGACCTCGAAATAGGCTTCACCCTCCATCTTCACGCGGCGCTGGCGCGAAAAGAAAGGGGCAACGTACTCCACGCTGCTCGATGAGTTGAGCCACACCTTCGTCCCGTCGGGCAGCACCACCTGCGACCGCTCGCCCAGCTGGGTGACGACGGTCACGGGCTGCGCCAGGC
>ERZ772885.2148-NODE-2148-length-10359-cov-4.355493_pt1 | contig 10359 bp, 8 predicted proteins | sample MGYA00580580_ERZ772885 | MGnify/ENA primary metagenome ERZ772885 (study PRJEB29015, sample SAMEA2737673) | human gut metagenome | biome: human gut; feature: human-associated habitat; material: faeces | place: China | collected 2012 ...
CCCTCCCCCAATTTATAAAAACACCACATTCACAAACAAAACCAAACCCCTAAACATTGTACATATTGTACATCTCAACCAAACAAACCAACAACAACCCCAACAAAAGAGCCACAACCCTCACCCTCTAACAAAAACTCCATCTAAAACATCATCAAAAACACCAGCCATCACAAACCATCACCGCCGTGAAAGCATCCCCTTAATAAACTCAACCGCCTTCTCAAAAATATTCTTCACATCAGACTTCGTAACACCCATATCCTTCAAAGTACTATAAGCATCACTCACATACCCCTTGATCTGATCATCACTCATCTCGATTCCACGGAACTTACTGATAATATTAACCAGCGAACTCTTATCATCCTCATTAAGACTCACCCCAAAATGATCCGCAGCCTCATCGATCCCCTGAGAAATCTCATCATCCGTGATCTGGTTAGAATCAAAAAGCCCCTTCACATAAACAATGATATCCCCAACCTTATCCGGATCAGAAGCAAGAGACCCAACCTCATTATCCTTCAGGATCTCCTCCGCCTGACTCATAACAGAACCAGAATCAGACGCCATAACCATCATCGGAGATGTACATGAAATAACACCCGCAATAATCAAAGCTGTAACCTTGTTCAATCTTCTCATAATATTCAACCTCCATACGGGCATCCGCCCTTATCAAAAATTGCCTTTTACTATTTTTAACTATCTTTTACTGCCTTTTTATTACCTCATCATTACCTTTTCGACGCCCCTCAGTATACCACACACCCCCTCCGTAAACCGTAATTTTCCCCATTCCCACCCACACCATTCAGACTTTATGTATATCACCAAAAATATATTCACAATATTTTCATATTTTAAACAAACTTTCCTAACATCTCATCAGTAAAATAAAAAATGTAAATTTTTCATTACTTACTTATGTCTGACACCTCAGACATAACCTCCTTTCTATGACAAGTTATATATGTCCGGATTGGATATCTCTCCAATTATCCCGTCCGGAAACGCAAAAAGAACCCGGAACAGCTGCCCGGGCTCTTTTTGCGTTTATCATATATTAATTTTTCTCATCATAAATACAGTTGGCAAGCATCGCAAACTGCTCCAGTGTCAGCGCCTCACCCCTGATATTCAGCGGAAGGTCACACCTGTTGAACACATCCTCGATCTCATCCTTACTCAGGGAAAAATCTCCGGAATTTCTGATCCCGTTCACAAGCGTCTTTCTCCTCTGGTTAAAAGATGCACGGATCAGACGGAACATAAGCCCCTCATCCTTCACATCCACCGGCGGCTTCTCATAACGCGTCAGCTTGATCACCGCACTTCCAACCTTCGGCCGCGGCATAAAACAGTTCGGCGGTACATTCGCAACGATCTCCGGCTTCGCATAATACTGCACAGCCAGGGAAAGCGCACCGTAATCCTTGGTACCGGGACCAACCTGCATACGGTCTGCAACCTCCTTCTGCACCATGACAGTGATCGAATCCACAGGAACATTCTTCTCAAAAAGCCCCATGATGATCGGAGTCGTAATGTAATACGGCAGATTCGCAACCACCTTCACAGGCTTACCGCCGTTTTTCTCATCTGCGATCTTTTTGATATCCGTTTTCAGGATATCGTTATTGATCACGGAAACATTATCCCAGTCCTTCAACGTATCCTTAAGGATCGGGATCAGCGAACTGTCGATCTCCACAGCAGCCACCTCTCTGGCAGCCTCCGCAAGATACTGGGTCATAGTTCCGATACCCGGACCGATCTCCAGTATAAAATCATCCTTCGTGATACCCGAAGACTCAATGATCTTTTCCAGAACATGCTCGTCGATCAGAAAATTCTGACCAAACCTTTTCTGGAAAACAAAATGATACTTTTGAAGGACTTCAATGGTATATTTCGGGTTACCAAGATAAGGTCTGGCCATATTTTTTACCTCTGCTTTTTCTTATTTTCAGCTGAAATCCTTTTCAAAAAGTACCGTGTAGCCATCACGGTCCACACGCTTCTTGGAACGCTTGAACAATCCGCTCTGAGCTCTCTCCATAGCCTTATCCAGCATGGTCTTCACAGTACCGATGCACATCGGCTGATCCTCCTTCTGGTTGATCCCGATCAGATTATACAGAGCAAGCATGCCCATCTGGTCAATACGGAATCCATTCTCCATGGTATAGACCTTGGCGAAATTAACAAGTTCATCGTTTGTAAATACAGGAATGTTGATCATGGATGTAAACTTCTTCGCAAGCTTCGGATATCTTGCGATCAGCTTACGCATACCAATCTTTTCATCCTCCAGGATCACGATCATTCCCTTTGTGTTTCCGGTCATAGCTTCCTCAAGCTCATCTGCTGTTTCCTGGGAAAGCTGGTTTGCATCCTCGATAACAAGGAAACCGCCGGCAAGCTTGGATACGATCTCCGGAATATCCTTTCCGTTGAGATCATCCGCAAATATATAGGCAACCTTGGAAGCCTCGATATTCAGCTCTTTACAGATTGCCGGGATCAGACTTGAGATCAGTCTCGTCTTACCTGTTTCTCTGCCGCCCATAACGATCACATTTCCGGTCTGGGAGGTCTTGTCTGCTGCGCCCATCTGCACATCGCAGAGTACATCAAGCAGCTGTTCCTTCATTCCGGGAACTGTAACAAAATAGGTGAAAAGCTGTTTCTCTTCCTCTGTGAGCTCTTTCTTTCTGGAAACGATCTTTGTAGGATCCTTTTCCGGATGGATCGTAGCGATAAATTTCTCAAGCTGCTCTTCCTCGCTGAGCTCCTCTTCCTCATCGTCCTCTTCCATGGCTTCATCAGAATCATCACCGATGAGACTGCTGATAAAGTCATCCTCGTCATCCTCTTCCTGGAATCCAAAGGCGTCATCACTGTATTCTTCTTCCTCATCAAGAAGATTTTCCTCTTCCGCTGCAGCCACCGGTTCCTCATGATGAAGCTTCGCTGAAGGCTCTGCTGCCGCCTTCTGTACCTGCTCCTCAGATTCCAGTGAAGGAATCTCCGGAAGCACATCCTCTTCTTCCACCGGCTTCTGTACTCCTGACGGACCATTCAGAAACTCTGCTTCTGCAGCCTGAAGATCCTCCTCAGTAACCGGCTCCTCATCTTCATCAAATACGATATCCGGAAGTCTGGTATCGGAAGTCTCCGTTACCTCTTCCTCCTGCTGAGCGGAGATCTGCGCCATGATATCCTCGATATCTGCCGCATCCGGCTCCTCCGGAACAAATTCATCAGCCGCAATATCCAGATCCTCAATACCTGCCGGCTCTTCCGTTACGTCGGATTGCTGGACATCCGGAGATTTCTCTTCCTCCGGGATATCGATTCCCTGCTGTGTAGCTGCTGCCAGAATAGTATCCTCCAGGTTGAAGTCCTTATCTTTATCCTTCCCGGACCTGTCACCTACAGATGCCGCAATATCCTCGATACTTCCGAAAATTCCGGACGCGTCCGGGATCTCCGCGGAACTGCTTGCATTCTCCGGGTCCACATTAATCATGGACTTCGGGATCTTCAGCTCCGGCATACGGATCGTTGCGGAAAAATCAGGCTTGCCTTCCTCATTGAGCGGAACCCCTGCAGGCTTCTCCTCACTTTCCTCATTTCCGGCAGCCTTCTCCTTCATGATCTCTGCAACACTCTGGGACAAAGACATCTCTGTAGCTTTCTCAGCCTCAGCTTCTTCCGCTTCCTGATAAGCCTCTTCTTCCTCTTTATCCTGCTGTTCCTGAGCCTGCAGCTTCATACTTCCGGATGACAGGTTCTCAACACCGGATGCCAGCGGGATCTCATCCACTTCCTGTCCGGAAAACTCTTCCTGCTCTTCAGAAGGCTCATCCGAAGCTTCCTCACTTCCTTCTGCTGCTTCGATCTCCTCAGAATCTGTAAACTCCTCTGACGGTTCTGCTGCCGCAGCAGTCTCAGCCTCCGGCGCTTCCGCCTGTTCCGTCACATCCTCAGAGCCTGTGGAAACCTCATCCTGCTCTTCATCCTGCGCAGCTTCTTTTTCCTCCATATCCTCTTCCGCAGATTTCTTATGTCCGCCAAAGATATCACGGAATCCCTTGGAAAGCTTCTCCTGGAATGTCTCCGCACTGTTCAGATCCCGCTCATCATCTACCTGGATAGTATCTGTGACCGGTTTTGCCTCCTCATACTCGCCGGATGCTTCCTTGCTCTCCCTGATCTCCTGCGCCTTTTCCGGCGGGATCAGCTTCGGGATAAAACGCTGTTCGTATTTCTCTTTCTCTTCGCCAGTGAGAACACCCATCCGCTGTTTCAGGTCAAGGGCCTTCATCACATAAGTTCCGTCATTGAACCAAAGGATCATCTCATTGCAGAGATCCAGGCACTTCTGCTTGTCTCCTGCCTTGTAATAGAGCTTGGCCAGCTCATAGGACCAGCGCTCCGTAAATTCCTTCTCCTTATATTCCTCAAGAATACGGATCTGTTCATTCAGAGATGCATTCTTTGCTCTGGCGATCTTATATTTCAGTATATACTGGCTGTTATCATTACCTGCCACTTCTCTGTATTCATCAAAGAATTCTGTGGCTTCACTGATCTGTCCCATTTTCAGGGAAACCTCGATCAGACGGTAAAGTATGTTCTTGCCGATCGGCGCTCTGTGGTAGGCAAGAAGAAAAATTTCCTTGCTCTCCTCATAGCGCTTGTTAGCTGCGTAGATCTCGCCCACAACGCAAAGGGTACGGACGTTTTTCACACGACGCCAGTCAATGCTGTCAACAATCTGCATGGCGCCTTTGTAATCCTGGGTCTCGACCAGCTTATTGATCTGTCCCAGCTTAACGCGAAACTCCTCTTTATCCAAAATATTCACCAACTTTCCATAATCAGAATCAGTTTACCATATGCATACGGGCTTGTCAAAACCCTTTAGGCATATAAACATGCCCCTTTACCACCTGAAAAACCCTGTTGATCTTGAACTGATGGCTGACAAAATCATCCAGTCCTGTACAGGTGATCAGAGTCTGTATATCGTGGATGCTTTCCAGCAGATATGTCTGCCTGCTGCTATCCAGCTCCGAAAGAACATCATCCAGCAGAAGCACCGGTGTATCCCGGATCTTTTTCTTCACCAGATAGATCTCCGAAAGCTTCAGGGAAAGGGCCGCAGTCCTCTGCTGCCCCTGGGAACCATACCTCCGGATGTCGATCCCGTTGACCTTTACGCAAAAATCATCTCTGTGCGGTCCCACGGAGGTCAGCTTCATCCGAAGATCCCGCTCCCGGTTCCTGGAAAGCTTATCCTCAAACTCCGCCGCCGTCACACTTGGCTCGTACAGGATCTCCAGCTCCTCGATCCCGCCGGTAAGGCCTTTATGGAGCCCCCTTGCGATCTCGTTAAGCTCCTCCACAAAAGCTTCCCGCTTCCCGATGATCTTCTTTCCGTAATCGACCATCTGCATATCCCAGACATCCAGAGTACTTTTCAGCCCGGGGTTCATATAACAGTCTTTGAGAAGACGGTTTCTCTGGTTCACGATATGATTGTAGCCGGCCAGCTCCGTGATATAAACACCATCCAGCTGACAAAGCTCCGAATCCAGAAAACGTCTTCTCTCTCCCGGTCCATTCTTGATAATATTAAGATCCTCCGGAGAAAAAAACACCAGATTCACCACCCCCAGCAGCTCCCTTGCCTTGCGGATCGGCAGCCCGTTGATGGCAACTCCCTTTGCTTTGTTTTTCCGGAGGTGCATGTCTATTTTGTATGAAAGATCGCCCTTCTTCACCATCATTCGGATATGGGATTCCTCATTCTCAAAGCGGATCATCTCCCGGTCCTTGCTTCCCTTGTGGGATTTGCTGGTACCTGCCAGATAAACCGCCTCCAGGATATTGGTCTTTCCCTGGGCATTGTCGCCGTAGAGAATATTGGTGCCCTGATCAAAATTCATCTCCAGCGACTCATAATTCCTGAAATTATTCAATCTGATGGATTCAATGTACATTCTTTCACCCAATTACATAAATATCTTTTCCATCGTAGGAAATGGTATCTCCAGGATGGATCTTGCGGCCACGGCGGTTCTCCACCTCACCGTTTACCAGTACCAGACCATCATTGATGGCATATTTCGCCTCAACGCCGTCCTCCACAACACCGGCCAGCTTCAGCGCCTGGCCAAGCTTGATAAATTCGTCTTTAATTCTGATCTCCAATTTTTTCTCCTCTTATCTCCGGGGTATTTTCTCCGTCAGATCGATCTTTTCTGATCTTCTGGCGGTATTTAAAATCCCCCAAAATACAAATTTCACCGGAAGGTGGTAATTTAAATATCCCCTTCCAGTAGTTTACACACGAAACACTTCTCAGAACACAATCGCATTCCCATATAAAATCGGTCAAAAACGGTCACTCATTTTAGGTGTACCTGTTTCTGTCGATCCTGATACCGGCTGTCAGGCTGTACGCACCATACGGACACTTACATATCCTGGCTGTCGATATCAATTCTGTTCACAGCTTCAAGTATGTGCGTCTCACACGTACACCCGCATTCCCGAAGCTGCCGCGCCACCTCTTGTCCCTTATTTCTTATATACCCAGGTTTTATCTGACCTGATTCTGGTTGATGTTTACAGGAAGGATCAGGTAAGTATAGTTCTCCTCATCGTCACGGATAAAGCATGGGGCCTTCGGATTTACAAGATAGATCGTCACGGTTTCATCATCAATAACACGAAGCGCATCGATCAGGAATTTCGGGTTGAATCCGATCATGATATCCTTACCCTCTTTTTCAATATCGATCTCTTCATTCATGGAACCCATTGCAGAATCAATGCGCAGCTCCATATCATCGTCTGTGATGTTGATGATGATTGGTTTTTTATCAACCTCACGTACCAGAAGTGTGGCACGGTCGATACAATCCAGGAACTCTTTTTTGTTGATCTTCAGTTTTGTCTCATAATCACTGGAAAGCATCTGGTCAATTCTGAAATATTCTCCCTCGATCAGTCTGGAAACTACCATAGTCTGATCAAATTCAAATAAAATATGGTTTTTTGTAAAGTAAATGCTGACCTGATCATCCACTTCTCCGGAAAGGATCTTGCTGACCTCGCTTAAAGTTTTGCCCGGAACTACCACCTTACGGTCAGAATAATCTTTCTTAAGGGACATTTTGCGGATAGAGATACGATGTCCGTCCAGAGAAACTACCTTCAGACAGTTATTTTTGATCTCAAAAAGCTCACCGGTCATAAGCTTATTGTTTTCATTTACAGCAATCGAAAAAATAGTCTGGCGGATCATTTCTTTCAGTGTGTACTGAGAGATCGTCAGCGGTTCATCCTTCTCGATCATCGGTAAATAAGCAAAATCTTCTCCTGATTTTCCAGGGATATTGAATTTTGCTTTTTCACAGGTAATGGTTGCTGCATATTTATCATCGGTCTTAATGGTAACATCATTATCCGGAAGTCGTCTGATGATTTCATAGAAGATTTTTGCATCAAGAGCAACTTTACCTTTTTCTTCAATAGTACCCTCAACGATGGTTTCAATTCCTAGCTCCATATCGTTGGTGGTAAATTTGATCTGGTTTGTGTTTGCATCCATGAGAATACATTCCAGGATTGGCATTGTGGTTTTTGATGGAACTGCTTTGAGTGCGATACTTACACTTTTTAATAGACTTGATTTGGAGCAGATAATTTTCATAATGTGTATAACTCCCTTTCTGGATAAATTGTGGTTTTTATAAATATATTTATAGAAAAAATCCGCAGTAACCGCCGTAGGAGGCCAGATTTTGTGAAAAACTCCCGCAGGCCTGATGTTTTCAGGGGTTTTCCGTTGGGATAACTTTGTGTAAAAGTGGTAGTTTCGGATGTGAATAACGCGGGGATAAAATTACCACCGTTTTTTCGCAAAAAAGTTGTACACATCTCTCCACATACAATCAACACGTTATACACCAGTAATGTGGAAAACTTCCCTAACCTTGTGGATTAATCTTCTTTTTCAATATATCAATGGTATTTTTTAAGTTATCGTCGTTCTGCAATTCGTTTTCGATCTTTTCGATACCGTGCATAACGGTGGTATGGTCACGGTTTCCGAGCGCTTTTCCGATATTTTTCAAAGGTGTGGATATGATCTCACGGCAGAGATACATGGAAACCTGGCGGGGCATGACGATCTTGGAGTTTCGTTTGTTTCCGCTTAAGTCCGCAGGTGTGACTCCGTAATGCTCTGCAACAACGGAGATGATGTATTCCGGTGTGATCACTTTTTTCTCATCCGGAGAAATAATATCCTTCAGTGCCTGCTCTGCCAGCTCCAGAGTTACTTCCTTTTTCTCAAGCTTGGCTCCGGCCATGACCTTGTTAAAGGCACCTTCCAGCTCACGGATATTGGATTTGATATTGGTAGCGATATATTTGATAACATCTTCACTGATGTTGTAGCCGTTCATTTCTTCATTTTTATGAAGGATCGCCATTCGGGTTTCGTAATCAGGCAGCGTGATATCTGCGATCAGACCCCACTCGAACCGGGAACGGAAGCGCTCTTCCAGGATTTCCATATCCTTCGGTGGTTTATCAGAGGATATGATGATCTGCTTTTTGGCACTGTGAAGACTGTTAAATGTATGGAAAAATTCCTCCTGAGTGGATTCTTTTCCTATAATAAACTGAATATCATCGACAAGAAGAACATCAATGTTTCTGTATTTTTCACGAAACTTGGTCATTGCCGAGTTATTTCCATTACGGATTGTTTCGATCAGTTCGTTGGTAAACTCTTCACTGGTAACGTAAAGTACTTTGCTGTTTTCATCATGATCAATAATGAAATGAGCAATAGAATGCATCAGATGAGTTTTTCCCAGACCTGCACCGCCATAGATAAAGAGCGGATTGTAGGTATCACCCGGGGATTCGGCAACTGCAAGAGCTGCTGCCTGGGCAAATTTATTATTGCTTCCGACTACAAAGGTATCAAAAGTGTATTTTGGATTCAAATGAGCTTCCTCGCAGCGTGCGTCCTGAGACTGCGCTTTTGGAGAAACTTCCTCTTTTTTCGGAACATCTTCCGGCAATATGAAATTGATGTCACAATTTTCCATTCCGGTAACTTCACTGATCGTTACCTGAAGTGGAAGTTTGTATTTTTTACTTATATAATTGAGACCTACCTGCTCTGAAGGCACGATAATAGTGACAACATTGTCAACTACTTCGTAAACAGTAAGTGGTTTTAGCCAGGTATTAAAAGAAACGTCGGACAGATCATGTTCTGTCTTGACGATTTGCAGGATTTCGTCCCATTTTTCCACAACTTTGTTCATTTTCTGGTTCTCCCGGTTCGTATTACTTCTATATTAAGTGTGTATTGATAATATTGAGTTTTCCACAAACTCTGACCGTATTCTTAAAAAAGACATAAATATCCTTATATATATTATAATAAAATGCCTGTTTTCGCAATGTATATTTGAGGGAAATGTGGAAAAAAGTTATCCCCACTTTTTATGTGGATTAGTGTGGATAACAGTGGAAAAGCCAATTCCGGTTACCATAATGTGACGTTATTCTTTTAAAAACGATAAAAAATGGGGATAATTTTATGCACAGTAAGAAAAGTAGAAATAAAAGCATTTTTTTGAAGATATGTGTAAAATAGACAGGAGAAAGTGGAAAGATATATAGGTATTCCACAAGTTATCCACAAGTTATCCACAAAATGTGGATAATATTACGTAAACCAATTATGTAATCCACAATGGCATAAAAAACCATTTAAATCTTTGTGTAAATAATACTTGACGAATCCACCCTTTATGAATATAATTGAAATGATGTTCTAATAAGTAAAGTTGGCGGGCAGGAGAGCTGTAGAATCCGGTGTCTGTCATACTTAAAAAGTTACAAAATTTAACATGGATAATAGATAAAGGAGGTGCTTTACCTATGAAAATGACATTTCAGCCAAAAAAGAGATCCAGAGCAAAAGTTCATGGTTTCAGAGCTCGTATGAGCACAAAGGGTGGTCGTAAAGTATTAGCTGCCAGAAGATTAAAAGGAAGAAAGCATTTATCAGCCTAAGAATAAGACCGCAATTATGTGGTCTTTTCTTCTCTTAAAAAAGAGATCAGGAAAGGGGATTCTATGCAAAGATCAGAGTCCTTAAAAAAAAATCAAGATTTTCAAAAAGTATACAGAAATGGAACATCAAAAGGTAATCGGTATCTGGTGATGTACGTACTGAAAAATCAGTACATGAAGAATCGTCTGGGAATATCAGTAAGTAAAAAAGTAGGGAATAGTGTGGTTCGCCAC
>ERZ772885.2159-NODE-2159-length-10315-cov-2.127096_pt1 | contig 10315 bp, 9 predicted proteins | sample MGYA00580580_ERZ772885 | MGnify/ENA primary metagenome ERZ772885 (study PRJEB29015, sample SAMEA2737673) | human gut metagenome | biome: human gut; feature: human-associated habitat; material: faeces | place: China | collected 2012 ...
TCCCATAATGATAATTAAAACATTAATATTAATGCCAACTAAAGGAGCTAATACAACTGAAGGTAGGTACATAATAATTGACATACGCCCGATTTGATAAATAATGAATAATAAAGCTCCTAGTACTCGAAGCCCTTTACTTTTATAACGAAGTTCTAAATAATGATAAGCCGTATCAATCTTTAGCTTACTATACACGGGTAAAAATAATCGGATGGTTAGTGGAACAGCAATGAAAATTCCTAATTGAGCAAACCATAATACCCAAGTTCCATTATAAGAGTTTCCGGCAATTGATAAAAAAGAAATTGGACTTAGTAAGGTAGCAAAGATTGAAACTGATGTCACCCACCACGGAATCGTTCCATCTCCTTTAAAGTATTCCTTTCCTGTCATCTTTTTCTTAGAAAAATGCATTCCTGCAAATAAAACTGCAGCTAAATAAATGATGACAATTGCTAAGTCAATCATTGTAAAACCGCGCATTAAATTTCCTCCTAGTTATCTTCTAACATTAATTCTGCAATTTTTAAATCTAATAATTCATCAATATCAACATCATACTCATGTGCCATTTCATATGGAATGATATTATCATTTAAACTTGTTGTTTCATTTAAATTTTCATCAATTTTATTAATATAAATTGCTCCATTTACTCGATAAAAATCAGGGAAATCTTGACGACGAACCGTACTTGAACCATTTAATAAATTTTGAAGTTTTCCATCTTCACCAATTGTACGAATTAATACTGGATGCTCTTTAACCTTTGAAACACTAACTAATGACTCAGCTTCTAACTCTAACATTTTCTCAATTGCTTCATCAATATGGAATGGCTTTCGTAATGGTTGTGTTGGTTGTAATAAAACAAGATAGTCATAAGAATCTCCTGCTTTTTTTAATGCTTCAATACAGTGCAATACGGCATCAATCGTTTTTGCTGTGTCTGATGCTAAGTAATCAGGTCTTAAGAATGGGACATCTGCTCCCCACTCCTTCGCTACTGCTGCAATATCTTCTCCATCTGTTGAAACAACGACGCGATCAATATATTTTGATTTTAAGGCGGCGTCAATTGAGTATGCAATTAGTGGTTTTCCTTTTAAATCGATAATATTTTTATCTTTAATCCCTTTACTACCTGCACGGGCTGGAATCAAAGCGAGGAATTTTTTATTTGATTTCATATTTTTCACCTATTTTTTCATTAATTTAAGTTGATTTCTTTTCATGACAAAATAATACAAATACAGTGAATATACTATAATAATACTAATACACAAGATGCATCGAATAATAAAATGATGAATAGCTAAATAAGTCACTAACATACTTATGAAGATAGCGAATATACTTATCCACATATAATAATCTGGAAAATCTCGATGCTTCATTCCTTTTACAACGACAATATAGTGGAACATTAGCATTAAGAAGTATGAAACAGCTGTTGTAAATGAAGCACCTATAATGCCGTACTTCGGAATAATATAAATATTTAAGACAATATTTACGATCGCCGCTAGTAAAGTAGCAATGGGAATAATGGTTGTCTTCTCTTTTGCAAACTCATAATTAACATAAAACCCGTAAAGAAAAACAAAGAAATAAGCAAGTACAATTAATGGAACAGAATAAATTCCACTTTCATATTGCTTACCTCCTAAAACTAGTGTTATTTCAGGAGACGCTAGTAAGAATAAGGTCGTTCCAACGGAAAAGAAGATAATGTACTGTTTAGCATAAACCTTAATTAAATCATAGCATTTTTCTCTTAAATGATCGAAATACCATGGAACCCATGCATTATTAATTGACGTCCAAATCATCTGAACAATCGCTCCTACACTATATATTACGCTATAAATAGCAACATCAATATCTGTTTTGAAGTAAGCTAGCATAAAACGATCAGCCACATTTAACACCTGATGAGATAAAACATGAAAGATTAATGGTAGTGATAGCTTTAGACCATGTAACCAATCCTGCTTTAAAGATTTAACATTAACTCTCTTAACATATTTTATAAAAATATAACTAAAAACAATAGTGTTAGCTAACGTACTCGCCATCACCATCGCGAAATACGACTGATTTCTCATCATTAACACAAAGCTAACTGATAATAGAACAGTTAATAAGGTGAATACTAAGGAGAAGCATAAATGCTTCTTCGGTTGTTTTTTAATAATTAACTCGGAAGTATAAATGCTCACAACAACTCCAATAAACGCTTGAACTAACATCATTACACCATACATTAAAGATGGCACTTGTAAGACATTAATCAAACTTGGGATGATTACTAAAGCCCCTAAGCATAAAAGCAAAATAATAAACGGAAAAATCGATATATTAGCGACATATGATTCGAACTCTTCTTCACTTCGACTATTATAACTTAAATTGACCGTTCCCTGGATTTGTAGTCCAATAAAAATAGTCACAATTGATAAGGTGGCTGTAAATAATGAATATAATCCATAATCTTCTGGAAGCATCAACCTTGTATAAATCGGAAGTGTAAAAAAGGAAATCCCTCTAAGTAACAGTGTTCCTATAAAATAAATGGCGCTTGATTTTATAAAGTTATCTTTCATAATTTCATCCTATTTTCTCTAGTTTATTCATCCTCTTATTATAGCGGATAATTCCAAATTGATTGACTAAAGCTTGATGGCACTCAGTTCCTACAAATACTAGTTCGCTTTCTGAATCTAAGTAATCATTAGCTGCTGTTGAAAATAACGTAATCACTTTTTTAAATTGAATCTCATTAAAACGTAGCAACTCAGCTGGGAACGGTTCTGATAGCACATAACTCTTTGGAAAATGTTTTTTATAATCTGTGACCTCGCGTGGATGAACTTTAATTAATAATAAGTCTTCATCGATCTCTTGAACAATTTCTTTATAAAGATTAACCTTCTCTTCTTCAGTCATTAAACAGTCTTCAGATAATGGTTGAGTGAGTAATAAGTATGGATAATCTTTCATTTCCTCTATTTTTTCTAAATTGAAGTTAAAAATATTCAAGATTTTTTCTTTTTCATCTAATGACTTATTACGCCATAAATCCTTTAAATTAATAAGATGCACTTTATCTTTAATGCAACTTGGAATTTCTGCTAATCCTGTTAAATAAATATCTTTTACATTATCATCTAAACCAAAGGTCTGGCGAATTCCAAAAACTTTATATAAAATACGATAAAATAAACTAAGATTTGTCCAATCTTTAATTTCTGTATAATTAGCCAATCCATCTTCAAGCAATGTAAAAGGATAATGGGAAACAAAATAATTACCTCCTGGGATATGATCCTGGCCAAAAGCTTGAACTATCTCCTTTTTATAGGGCTTAATCGCTTTACCAAGTATTCGATTCAAAGCTAAAACCGCACCTAACTCACTTAATTTTCTTAACAAATAAGATTTCTTCTTTAACTTTTGATTACTCATCACATGAAAGTTTTTTGGTAAGTTTTTTGTAATACTCGGGTTGATTCCATCTGAAATAAAAAAGTAAGTTTCATCCACCTGATTTGTAAAGTTTAATAAATATATTAATAAGCAGTAGGGGGAATCAAAAATACCAATATATTTGATAGGACTCATTCTTCTTCACCTTCTTTTGTTCAACAGTATATTACAAAATTTTAACATCAATAGATAACATAGTAAATGCCTATTAGCGATATTACAAATTATTCAACAATCAAAAAGGTGTGGCATTAATCTCACACCTTTTCGACTATTTATTCGCTTGATACTCAAAACTAATAATCGTATCTCCATGTCCTGTTCGTTCTGATTCCTTCGGTAACTTCATAAAATCTCCATAAAAGTTTGTTAAGTAATCAATATACTTTTCCGGTGCATTAAATTCCTGACCTTCAAATTCAACTCGAACAGGTTCCCCATACATCTGTGTTGGAACAATAGATTTTTCATAATTCATACTTAAGGCCTCTCCACAAAGAGGAGATTTTTTTTCTTGTAAGTCAATAATTTTCTGAAGTATCCTTTTTTTCACTGCTCTCTTTAATTTAGATGGAATAATAGAAAATCCAATATACGGAATATATAAGCACGCACGTAAATAACCTTTTAAACTTTTATTATCTTTTACCATTGATCTAATTAATGGCTCAAAGCACATGATTTGATATAAAATAATTAACACTTTTTGATAATGCTGCTTACTTTTTTTTGTTGGAATCGAGATAATTGGGAATACATCAATACAGATTCCCCAATGCATTTTTACAAAATCTAACTCTTTATCCATAGAAGTTGTATCATTAATACGAACTTTAGCCCATGGTCTAAAGTATCCTGAATCTGTTTCTGGATTTTGTAGAAAAAAGCGTTCATCTAACTCTTCCTGACATACTTCCATAAATTTAACATAATCATCCCAAAATAATGAGATATCGATATCGTCATCCCACGGAATAAAGCCCTTATGCCTCACAGCTCCGAGAAGCGTCCCTACGGCCAAATAGTACCTCAGACCGTGCTTTCGACAGAAAGCGTCAATGTCAACCATGATTTCTAGCTCGAGCTGCTTCATTTCCTCGAGAGCAATCTCTCGCATGGGATTCTCCTCGTTCAACGATATACGGTCTTGCACAGAAAGAAGGCCGGCAAATACGCGAGCGCAGCGATAAGCGGATAAGGGGCGCTTTTCACGCCGCCTTTCATGCCGCTCAATCGGCAACCGACCAGATATAGTATGGAATTGTAAAATTTCAAATACAGGGTATCCGAGTATTCAATGTACATCCGCTTGAGAATTCGATATCCAACGGGATTCTGCTTGGTGATCCTGCGAATATTGTACGTGTACCCATCCTTTAAGTACTCCCGCACGATAAGCACAGCGTCGACAATACCCAAGACGTACTCTTGGTCAATCTGATGATACACATAGGGCTCCGCCATAAACTTCTCGCCCTCTGCGACGAAAAAAGGGTAACGCCGCAGCACGTCGGTGCGATGGACGACAGCCGAATCCCCTTTATGCCCTTTCTTGTAGTACAGATCCCAAAAGGTAATGGTTCCGCTACTTTGCGGCATACCCGTTCCCAGCGGCGTGTTCTCATCGCGTCCGCACAACCCGACCAATCCGGCCACCGACGCGTCTGCCCGATAGGCTTCCCATGCATTCAAAATCGTTTCGACCGCGCTCGGAACCAGCACGTCATCGGAATCCACGCAAAAGAACAGCTCGCTTTCACAGTGTTCGACCCCCGTGTTGTAGGCCCGCTGCTTGCCCCCGTTCTCCTGCTTGACGTACACCACCCTGAACGGGGACGCAAGAGAGAACCGCTTGATCAGAGCTTCGGTCTCGTCGGTGGAGCCATCGTCCACAACGAGCCAATAGAACCGCTGCGAATTCTGCCCTACCAAACTTTCGAACAACAGGCTCAACGTATGAGCGCGATTGTACGTGGGTGTGAATATACAAATATCTTCCATTTAATGAATGATAGCCAACACCAACGCTTTGCACAAGGGGACGAAACGCAATGGGGGGAATACGCCTACAACGCCGCCAAAGAAAAAGATTCTCGTAATTCCCAGCCTAGCATCGGTGATGAGGAGTAATATTTCGGCAGCTTCTCCGCTTTGCTGCCACAGGTCGTGCCGACACGGTATACTTTGGCATATGGACACCTCGAATACACATCTCAACAAACATCATCTAAACGTTCTCGTCATCATTCCCGCTTACAATGAGCAGGAAAGCATCGTCTCAGTCGTGAGAAGCGTGATCACTGCAGGATACGATTACGTTGTCGTAAACGATGGCTCGACGGACGAAACGCTGTCGATATGCGACAGAAACGGATTCAACGTTTTGTCCCTCCCCCAAAACCTCGGCATCGGCGGCTGCGTCCAAGCAGGCCACAAATACGCGCTTCTCAACGGCTATGACGTGGATATCCAGTTCGACGGCGACGGCCAGCACGATGTCGCCTACATACCCAGCCTCGTCGAGCAGATCAGATCGGGGTCGGATCTCGCCATAGGCTCTCGTTTCGTGAGAGACTCCGACGGTTTCAGGTCAACCGCCCTCAGAAGAATGGGCATCGTCTGGCTCTCCCTTTGGATCAGAGCGTTCTCTCGAAAACGCATCACCGATCCGACATCGGGCTTTCGCGCTTCAGGCAAGAAGGCCATGGCGTTGTTCTGCAAGAATTACCCCACCGATTACCCGGAACCCGAGTCGATCATGCTCGCAATCAAATCAGGATTGTCCGTAGACGAAGTCCCCGTGACCATGCGCGAGCGCCAAGGAGGGAAATCGTCTATCGGAGGGCTTTCCAGCTTGTACTATATGGTCAAGGTGTCTCTGGCCATCTCCATCGTCAGCTTTTCTCACAGGCACAAGAGGATTTAGGAAGCGGAGGGTTACGTGTTCGTTCTTCAAATTGTCGCAATCGTCTTATGCGTCGCTTTTTTCGCGTACGTCGTCCACCTCGTTGCCCGAGAGCGCCTGCTTCTCAAATATTCGCTGCTCTGGATGGCGCTTACCATCGCAATCTTGTTGTGCGCTCTTTTCCCGCAACCTCTGTACTCGATTTCCTCCCTCTTGGGATTCGAAACCCCTTCGAATTTCATCTTTTTTATAGGATTGTTCTTCTTGCTGGCCATCTCCCTCTCGCTCAGCTCAATAGCAAGCAAGCAAGCCATCATGATCAAGAACCTCGTACAAGAGCAAGCTCTACTCGCAAAAAAGCTGGGCGCAGCGAACGCAAATCCGCAGCACTCCGATGCGCACGACTTCCCCGACGACCACTCCCAAGAGCACGCTTGAACGACCCCAACAGCATATGAACGAGACTTTCTGCATATTCTCCGCCCACTACCTCCCTCACGTCGGGGGCGTCGAGAAGTACACTCAGAATCTCGCCCGCGAACTGGCTCGTCGAGGCGATCGCGTTATCATCGTCACATCGAACGTGTACGATCTTCCCGAAAGAGAGACGCTAGGGGAAAGAATCGAGATAGCCCGTCTCCCTTGCTACAAGCTCTTGGGAGACAGGTACCCCGTCACACGCCACAACAAGGCGTACAACCGGATCATGAGATACCTCCACGAGCAAGATATCGACTACGTAACCATCAACACCCGATTTTATCGGCATACGCTGGAGGGAATCGCTCTAGCGGAGGCCAAGGGCATCCGGCCGGTCATCGTCGACCACGGATCGGCCCACCTAACCATGGGAAGCAAGGTCGTTGATCCCTTTGTCGCGGCCGTCGAACATGCAGTAACCGAACTGGTAAAACGTCATCCTGCAGACTACTACGCGGTCTCCCTCGCGGGAAAAGAATGGCTCCGACATTTCAGCATTGAAGCGTGCGGGGTGCTCAACAATTCCATCGACGCTCAGGCCTTTGCCGACAGCGCTTCCCATCGTTCTTTCAGGCGCGAGCTCGGTCTGTCCGACGAGAAGCTCGTCATAGCCTTCACCGGTAGATTAATCCCCGAAAAAGGAATACCGGCTCTCATCGAAGCGGCGAGCATCTTGACCGACGAAGAATCAGTCCATTTCCTCATTGCAGGAGAAGGCCCTTTGAAGGACAGATTCACGCGGACGCCACTTCCCAACGCAACGTTTTTAGGCCGCTTAGATTCCCCAGACGTTTCAGCCCTGCTCAAAGATTCCGACGTCTTCTGCCTCCCCTCGCGTTCGGAAGGCTTCTCGACCTCCTTGCTGGAAGCGGCCGCATGCGGAGCAACGCCTCTCGTCACGAATGTAGGAGGTGTGCAGGAGCTAGTGCCAAGTAGCGAATTCGGCATGATACTCCCTTCGGCGGACGGCGAAACGATAGCTAAAGCAGTAGGCGAACTCAACCGCAATCGCATTCGATGCCGCGCCATGGGACAAAACATCAACCGACTGGTCATCGAGAAGTTCTCTTGGAGCGAGACAGCTCGCTTAACAGCTCTCGCTTCAGCGCAAGGGCGTTGTGCCAGCACACCACGATGAAACGTCGTTTTCAAACATTTCGGAGACCCATATGAACAACACTGAAGCACTGAAAAAACTGCAAGACATCGAACTCGATATCCTTATCATGTTGAAAGACTTCTGCCTTCAGCACGATATCTCATGGTTCCTCGACGGAGGGACAGTTCTCGGCGCAGCGCGGCATAAGGGATTCATCCCCTGGGACGATGACATAGATATCGGAATGCTTCGCGAAGACTACGACCGATTCGTATCTCTCGCAAAAACCGAACTGCCTTCAGGCTACTCGCTACACGACTGGTCGAACACTCCCGGCTACTCGGCCATGTTCGCAAAAGTATACAAAGATAATACCAAATTCTACACGGAGGAAACTATTGAAGCAGGATGCGATCAGGGAATATTCGTCGATATCTTTCCCTACGATCAGCTGGCAGAAGACTCCGCCCAGAAGAAGAAGCAAATCAGAAACGCACGCATATGGCAGTCGATCCTCTATCTATATTACACACGCACGATCGTCGTACCGCACAAAGGGCTTTTGGGTACAGCAGAGCGCAATGCCTGCAAAATAGCTCATTCACTGGTATCGAGGCTGTTCGATCCTGATTTCATCCGGAAAAAGTTCAATCGATCCACTCTTCCCGTTCGTGAAAGCCCTTCGTCTCTGTACCTTTCGCTTCCGTGGCCAAACGTGCCCGGATTCAAGAGAAGCGACCTGCTGCCAGCCGTCACGCTCTTGTTCGAGGGATACGAATTTCCCGTACCCGCCCGACCAGAAGCGTTCCTGGAAGCAACCTACGGAAACTGGCGACAGCTGCCACCCGTAGACGATCGACACACCCATCTGCCAAAGCATCTCGACTTCGGAGACGGAACCACTTGGTCGGCTGATTAGTCCATCGATTTCGATGTATGCGCAACCCACAGGGCTTCCAGCACGCTTTCATACGTGCGGAAGCCCTGTCTCGTTATGCAGGCGGCTCTTCGTTATGACAGAATCCTTTGCGCCGTCGTCGTAGATGCTCCCTTCGAGGCGAGCGACACGTACTGGCAGCGACCGCCGAATGTCGGCTCTTCGTAAATCATTCCGCCGCCGGCATACAGCACCACGTGCTCAGGCAGCATAGGATTGTAGTTCGGCCACGCACCGTAATACATCAAGATGATATCGCCAGGTTGGGGATCGCCGAACACTCTCACGCCGCTGTACATCTGATCATACGTCTCGAAACCGATATCGATCCCTAGCTGCTTATACAGATACCACGTAAACGAAGCGCAATCCATGCCTCCGTCCTGCGGGTACACGCCAAGCCATACATAGGGCACGCCAAGAAGCGAGCGCGCCGTGCGCATGATGATATCGATGCCCGCCTGCTTGTCATGGCGTCCCGACCCGTTCATGTACCAGTAGGTGCCGTCCGACACCTTCACGCTTGCGTTGGAAACCATCGCGCCGCTGCTCTTCAGGTAATACCAATCACCGCTCTCCTGCAGCCAACCGGTCTGCATAGCCCCCGTCGAAGGATCGAGATAGTACCAAGAACCGCCCACGGAAACCCAACCGGTGCGCATGACCCCGCTCGAGGGATCCAGGTAATACCACGTTCCGGAGACTTTGACCCATCCCGTTTGCCTGATGCCCGAAGCGTCAGCGTAGTAACGAACTCCATCGACGTCGAACATGCCCGTACGCAAGGCGCCTTCGTCCTTCGGATCGAAATAGAAGGTCTTTCCAGCGGCTGTGCGCCAGCCCGTCTTCCCATCAGCACATACGATTCTGCCCTGAGCATCGTACGAGGCGACGAGCACGGCATCCCCCGAGCCATCGATGAAGCCACAGGAGCCGTTCCCAAGCGACACCCATACGTTGTTGACCATAGCACCGCTGCCAGAGAACACGTACTCGCGTCCATCGATCGTGCACCTACCGACAGCCATGGCTCCGGTTTCCGGATCAAGCCAATAACGCGCCGATCCCTCTTGGTACCAACCGGTGCGCATGGCGCCTGATGCGCTGAGCGTATACCATGTGCCGCCCAGGTTAAGCCATCGATCGGCAAGCATCGCGCCGGATCCGTTGAAGTAGTACCACTTTCCATCAGTCGCCTTCGCCCATCCAGTAGCCATGGCGCCGCTTTCGGGATTAAGCCAGTACCAAACTCCGTGTTGCTTGAACCAGCCCGTGCGCATAGAGCCCGATGGGTTCAAATAGTACCATGTCCCAGCCTGTTTCAACCAGCGATTGGCGAGCATCGCACCTGATCCGTCAGAATAGTACCAGGTTGACCCATCACGATACCAGCCGGTCCCCA
>ERZ772885.2162-NODE-2162-length-10291-cov-4.403283_pt1 | contig 10291 bp, 8 predicted proteins | sample MGYA00580580_ERZ772885 | MGnify/ENA primary metagenome ERZ772885 (study PRJEB29015, sample SAMEA2737673) | human gut metagenome | biome: human gut; feature: human-associated habitat; material: faeces | place: China | collected 2012 ...
ATATATTTACTTCTTGAAAACACCGGTATTTTTATTTAATATAGAAATATCGGTGTTTTTATAACTGCAAAGCGTTGAACTGTTACAGTTACATTACCATCTATACTTATTTTAAGGGAGGTCCTTCATGAAAAAAATACTTCACTGGCTGGACGAGAATCTCGAAGAATTTATCCTGGTCATCTTCCTGATTGCCATGACACTGATCATGGGGATTCAGGTATTCTGCAGATATGTTCTTGGAATGTCCCTGTCCTGGTCCGAAGAACTTACCAGATATCTCTTCATCTGGTGTGGATTCTTGAGTGTAAGCTACTGCAGCAAAAAATGCCTTTCTATTAAGATCGAGCAATTTGTCGCAATTTTTCCACGCCGCGGAAAAGCAATCTTCAAAGTAGTGAATCACACCTTCGAGCTGATCTTTTTTATTTACATGATTCCGTTTGCTTATTCTTATATGATGTCTTCTGTTCACAGCGGACAGCTTTCACCGGCATGCGGCATTCCGATGTACTATGTACAGGCCGCACCTCTGGTTTCTTTTGTACTGGTCACATTCCGTGTCCTGCAGCGCTGGATCATTGAGTTCCGTGTTGCAAGAGGTGAAAATGTATTTGACCCGGCACATCCGGAACGCAATACCCCAGAATCCTTTATCCAGGCAAATGCAGAATCCCATAACGAATCTGCTCTGGAATCAGGAATCGATAACCGCATCAACACGATCAAAAATTCAAATGAGGAGGAACACTAAATGCCAGTTGTAGTTTTATTTATTATCTTTGTTGTCTTACTGGTCATCGCAGTTCCGGTATCCATCACCCTTGGAATCACATCTGTTCTTCCGTCTGTGTTTGATCCGTCCTTTACTGTTGGTGCCAAATATCTGATTCGTGCCATGTTTGGCGGTCTGGACTCCTTCCCGCTCCTGGCAGTTCCAATGTTTGTCCTTTCCGGTATCATCATGGCCAAGGGCGGTATTTCCAAAAAGCTGTTTGATGTTTTTGCCTATTTTCTTGGCAAATTCACTGCTGGTATGCCATGTGCCGTAATCGTCACCTGCCTTTTTTACGGTGCGATCTCCGGTTCTGCTCCGGCAACGGTTGCTGCTGTTGGAAGTATGACGATTCCAATCCTGTCCAATCTTGGTTATGATCTGACATTTTCTACTGCAATCGTTGCAGTGGCTGGTGGACTCGGTGTTATCATTCCGCCTAGTATTCCATTCATCATGTACGGCATGGCATCGGGTGCATCTGTCAGTGATCTGTTTCTTGCCGGAATTATCCCAGGACTCATGATCGGAGCCCTGCTCATGCTCTATGCGATCTATCACTGCAAACGCTACGGTGAAGACAAAGAAAAAATCCATGCAGAGGTACAGATGCTTCATGACAAAGGGCTTCTGAAAGTGCTCAAAGAAAGCTTCTTTGCACTGTTAAGCCCGGTCATCATTCTCGGATGTATCTACACAGGTGTTGCTTCTCCGACAGAAGCTGCTGTTATCTCCGTATTTTATGCCCTGATCATCAGTCTGTTCGTATACAAGAGCATTAAGCTCCGTGATATCTGGCCGATCCTTGTAGAAGCGATCCGTACTTTTACACCAATCCTGTTCATCCTGGCAGCCTCTACTGCCTTCTCCAGAGTACTGACTCTGATGCAGGTACCGCAGACCGTCAGCGAATTTATCCTGAACAATTTCCACAGTCCGGTTGCAATCCTGCTGATCATTAATCTCTTCCTACTGATCGTAGGAATGGTCATGGATACCACACCGGCAATCCTGATTCTGACACCGATCCTGCTTCCGATCGTGCAGGCTATCGGTATGAATCCAATCCAATTTGGTGTAATCATGGTTGTCAACCTTGCCATCGGATTTGTAACTCCACCAATCGGAGTCAATCTGTTCGTTGCAAGTTCACTGACAGATGTGCCGGTTATGCAGATTGCAAAAAAAGCCCTGCCAATGATCGCATTTTTCCTGGCAGCGCTACTCCTGATCACTTTCATACCGGCAATCTCTATCGGAATCTTATAGGAGGAAAGACATGAAAAAATTTACTACATGCAATACATCCGATAAGAAAAAGCGTCACATCCTCCGTATGCTCCCGGTGCTGACTGTGGCTGGTGCTTTGAGCATTGCCCTTACAGGATGTGGTACTTCTTCTGAAGATGAAGTACAGCGTTATTCCTGGCCACTGGCAACCGCCAGCCCGGAAGACACTGTTACACAGATCTTTGCAGAAAAGTTTGCCGAGGAAGTCGCAGATTTAAGCGATGGCAAAATGAAGATCCAGGTATACGCGAACTCCACACTCGGTGGTGACCGCGACCTGCTTGAAACCTGCTCAGATGGAGATATCCCGTTTGTCGTGCAGAATACTGCACCTCAGGTTTCTTTCATGAGTGACCTGGCAGTCTTTGATCTTCCATGTGTTTTTGATTCTCTTGACGACTGTCGTAAGAAGATCGATGACCCGGAATTCTACAGCCTGATCAGTGATGTTTACACCGACGGCGGCTATCATCTTCTCGGTATGGCAGACCAGGGTTTCCGTGTCATGAGCACAAACAAACCAGTCAATAGCTTCGCAGATTTCAAAGGTCAGAAGATCCGTACTATGGAAAACAGTTATCATCTGGCATTCTGGAAGGCACTCGGTGCAAACCCGACTCCAATGAGTTTCAGTGAGGTTTATATCGGTCTTCAACAGCATACGATCGATGCGCAGGAAAATCCATATGAAGTTATCGTTTCCAACAACTTATATGAACAGCAGGATTATGTGGTCGAGACCAATCATCTTCCGCATCTGATCTCTCTGATCGTCAACGATGATTTCTTTAAGGATTTTCCGGAGAATGAACAGGATATCATGACAGAAGCCGCACAACTTGCAACAGAATATGCAAGAGAACAGTCCGATGCACGTATTGCAGATAAAATTGCAACCATCGAAGAAAGCGGTACACAGATCATTACCCTGTCCGATGAGACACGTAAAGAGATCCGCGAGGCATCCAAAGGCGTGTATGATTCGATTAAGAAAGTGATCAAGCCGGAGATTTATGAAACATATATGGATAAAGAATAATACCAGCGCTGAGATGTAAAATTACGTATCCTATCTGTTTTATACAGGCTGTTGAAAAAATCCGGATATACTAAGAAAAGAAAATCCTACAAAAAACGCCCCACAAAATGACAAACTCGCTGTCGCTCAAACAGTGTCATTTTGTGGGGCAAAGTAGTATTTTATTTCCTAAGTATATCTACGAATCTTTTCAAGGCCTGTACAACCCAGACAGGATACGTTTTTTATCCCTCATTCGTGGTAGTTATTCTTATGGGGAACCGGACAGCGGCTGCGCCGTTAGCCATAGACTGGAGGCGCAGGCACGCTCCTCCAGTCTGATGATTCGTATGGCAGATATAAAAACATATCCCTTCGTATTTATCAGATCTTATGTTTTCTATCTGAAAATGCTTCAAAATAAAAAGCGTCTCCTATCTGATCTTCAGGACTTGAAAAGATCTGTTTAAAGTACTTAGAGAATAAAAGATTACTTTGCTCCAAAAAATGGCACTGTCTGAGCAACGTGAGTTTGCCATTTTTCGGAGCGTTTTTTGTAAGCTTTTCTTCTCTTAGTACTTCCAGATCTTTGAACCTGCCTGAAAGAGCAGATAGGAGACGCAATTTATTTAATCTTTCCAGATTCATGAAAAATCTGCAGCCACCAGAAGGGATATGTAATTTATATTATGACTACGATATCATCGTTCTATTTTACATTCAGGTATACATCCTCATGTGTATGGAACCCTCCATCTATGACCACTTCATCCATATTCTCTTTCGTCACAGCCACCGGCGTAATCTTATAATACGGAATCTCATATTCTCCATCATTGGTCGTCTCGGTAACAGGATATTCACAGTCAGCTGACCCGATATCCTCCCCATTTCCAAGCATCACCGCCAGTGTCGCCGCCGTAGATGCTTCCTGCTCAATTGGCTTATACACCGTCATGGTCTGGGTTCCTTCTACAATACGCTGGCATGCAGCCAGTTCTGCATCCTGTGCGACAACAGCGACCTGTCCGGCAAGGCGGTTTTCGGACAAAACTTTAACTACCTGACTTGCCAGATCGTCATTACCACACATAACACCAACAATATCATCCGTCACTTCCAGCCCCTTGTTTACATGGGTTTCCGCTATTTCTGCAAGCCAGTTATCACAATAACCAGAGTAAACGATATTAAGCTTACTATCCACCAGTGCATCTTTAAATCCCTTCTCAACTTCCTCAACATTTTTATCTGTCGGTGATCCATAAATCGCAAAGATATTTCCGCCATCCGGGCAGGCTTTTTTCAGAGCTTCACCCATCAGTGTTCCAACCATCTCATTGTCGATCGTAATATACAGATCCGCATTTACATTGGGAATGATACGGTCATAGCAGATTACACAGATTCCTTTGCTTTTTGCTTCTTTTACCACATCATATAATGCATCGCCATCAATTGGTATAATAATGATCACGTCCATTTTTTTCTGGATGAAATACTCAATCTGAGAAATCTGTTCCTCCACTTCTCCTCCGGCCACCTGCACATTTACTTCTGCCCCAAGACTCTGCGCTGTAGACACAAACATATCACGGTCACGCAGCCATCGTTCAATTACAAAAGAATCAAAGCTAAGTCCAATCTGCAGTTTATCCTCTTCTGTTGTATGTGCTGTTTCCGTCTCCACACTCTGCTTTCCACATCCTGTAAGCATCAGTGCAAGCACTATCCCGATTATAAGAAAAATGCCTGTTTTCTTTTTCATTTTCCATACCTCGTTTTATATTCACTTGGTGTCATATCTGTCTGTTTCTTAAAGATCCTGCTGAAATAATTCGGATCTGTATAACCACTCCGGATCCCGGCTTCTTTAATACTGATATCCGGCTGAGCCAAAAATTCCTTAGCTTTTTCTATCCGCACCTTCGTCACATATTCAATAAAGTTTTCTCCGGTCTCTTCTTTAAAGATCTTGCTGAAGTAATAAGGGCTGATATTTACAATGCCAGATACATCATCCAATGAGATGTCTTTATTATAATTCTCCTGGATATACAGCATCGCTTTCTTTGCAGCAGAATTGGACTGGTCTTCCTTCTGATCCCGGATTGCGCGGCAGGCATTCACCATCTTGTCCAGAAACCATTTTCGCAGTTCTTCATACCCTGTACATGCCATGGCTGCATCAAGATAATCGCGTCGATAGCTAAATCCATAATTGATCGCGCCTGCTTCAAATGCTTTTTTCTCACCCCAGATAATATATTCCAGGGTCTTCAGCCGGATGTTATTCATGTCGTCTGCATAATGTGCCACCATCCAATCAAAAAACACATTTATCTCCTGGATACATTCTTTTTCTTTTCCCTCTTCCAGATAACGGAAAATATTTTTTTCCATCTCTACCGGAAATTCCTCATCATACACACCATTCTGGGAAAGATCTTCGATATGTATCACACGGCTCTTGCTTCCATTCAATGCACGCAGTGCCTCACGATAAGAGCGCTCCATCTCCTGCATTTCCCGTACTCTTCCGATTCCGACACGAAATTTCGCTTCGATACGATCTTCTAATCGGGTAATCAGGCTTCGTGCCTGTTCAACCAGATCGATTCTTTCTTCATATGGATTCTCAGACAGTGCACACGGAACCACGATTGGAATACGATTGGACATGATCGATCCCACTGCACAGGAAAAAGAAGATTTTACGATATCTCTCAATTCCGCATAAAAGTCCTGTGCCTTAACATTCATTCCAACCGGGCTTACCAGCCTTCCATTCTCATAAGACTGTCCAAACTGAATGATCATAACATAGCCCTGTTTTTCCTCAATATCCAGAAGCTGTTGGTAATAGTCTGCCACCTGCATCTCCTGTTGGAAAAGAAGGCTTCCAACAAAACTGTTTTCTACGACCGGAATGACTGTTTCCAGTTTTTCCTGTATTCTCAGAAGGTTACTTCGCTGATTTCTTTTTGTATCAACTTTTGCTGTGGCCTCTTCCACTGCTGCAATGATCTTGGCCTTTGAGATTGGCTTTGTCAGATATCGCTCGACTCCCAGATCAATTGCTTCTTTTGCATAATCGAATTTGTCATAGGCCGATACAACATAAAACAGAGCTGTTGTATTAAATTTTCTTATTTCTCGCATAGCCTGTATTCCATTAATACCAGGCATATGAATATCCATAAATACGATATCCGGATGAAAAGTCTCCGCGATCTCTGTTACGGCTCTTCCTGTTTTGGCAGTTTCCACGATACATGAATCCCCAAATGTACTGGATATAACATTCTTAAAGGCTTCCAGCATGATTCCTTCGTCATCTGCAACTAAAATTCGATACATTCTTCTGTCTCCCCTTTGTTATGCAATATTTCCACATTATTCTCATTCCAGTTCATCTTTATACACAGGAAGGATGATATGAACTCTGGTCCCTTTCCCTGGTCCGTCACTTTCAATCGTAAACAGATTTTCTTCTTTATAATACAGCTGTAGTCTGTCAATTACATTCCGAACAGCAATTCCCGTGGAAAAACGGTCTTCTTCATTCTGATCTGCGCGTCCGTCCATAACCCTGGCTATCATTTCTTCTGTCATTCCCGCACCATTGTCGCTTACTGTAACATCCAACATCTCACCATTTCGGTGAATTTCCATACGGATCCATCCCGTTTCCATACAGTCATGAATTCCATGCTGCACTGCATTTTCAACCAGTGGCTGCAGAATCATACTCGGAATACGAATATTATCAATACCTTCATCCACTTCCTTAATATAGGTGATATCTCCGGCAAAACGGACATTCAGGATATAAATGTAGTTATCTACCGCCCCAATCTCCTCCCAGAGCATGGCGTCTTCTTCCATCTTACGTACATTATAACGGAAAAAATCTGCCATCTTTTCAAGAAAAATTCCTGTATTATCCGCATCCCCCATCATGGCAAGCTGTGCACCTGCATTCAGACTGTTAAACAAAAAATGCGGATTGATCTGCGCCTGAAGGTATTTCAGCTGAGCCTCCTTCAGATGGGTTTCCATAAGAAGCTCCCGTTCCTTCATCTGTGCCTGACGTTCCATGCTTTCCTTAAGCTGCTCAATATTCTGCCGGATACTTTCCAGCATCTGGTTAAAACTTCGTGTTACAACACCAACCTCATCTTCAACAACTACCGGAAGCTGAGGTACATTTAAGTTACCCTTTGCAACTTCATGCGCTGTATTGGACAATGCTGTAAGTGGACGGATCATATTACGGACAAGAAGCGTTGTGACTGCAAGACCAAGTGCATATACAACCAGCATAACGAAAATACAGAGTTTATAGAGTACATTCATTGCCAAGAGCAGCAGCTGGTAATTTGCCGAGTTCGTTTTAAATCGTAAATTATTCAGCTTATAAATATAGACATTGATATATTCATAAAGCTCATTTTCATCTTCGTAGGAAGTTTTGTATTTTTCTACATTTCTTCCTCGTTTTGCCTGAACCGTCTCATTTGTCTGTTCCAGATAACTTTCTGACATTCTCCGGATATTTTTTTCCAGCATTTTCACTTCATTATCCAGATTTCGGTCATTCAGTTCTTCGATCAGATTCTTGTAATTCTGTTCATAACGATAATAATTTTCCAGAGCCTGTGTGCTCTTGGTATTTAAATATTCATAAACCGTACTCTCTACCTGCTCCAGCGATTCCGAGAGTTCATTCACAGCCGTATTACTGGAAAAGACTGCATCAATTCTTGTAACCGCTGTATGAATCTGCTTAAAGATAAACACATTGATTCCCAGCGCAAACACAAGAACCAGAAGCATAACTCCGCTCAGTCGGGTCTGTATAGAGTTTTTTACGGAAGATATCTCTTTTCCCTGTCTCATTTCTCATCCTCCGTCCTGTAATCCTTTGTATTCTCCTTTGTGATCACATGCTGGTTTACACTATAATAGTTATTACTATGTCCAAGTGACAGATACTCATCCAGTGCATTGACGCTGTATCGGCCAATCTCGTCCATATCCAGAGCAATCGCAGAAGAAATGATTTCCTTATCGATGGCATCCAGAATCACATCTGAATAGTAGAATCCGATCACTTTGACATTACCTACCTGGTTATAATCGATCAGTGCCTGATAAACACACTCTGTCACAACTTCGTCCATACATACCAGAACGTCAGGCAGATTTTCATCATTTACAAACATGTCACGTACAAATTCTTCTGTATCAAAATCTGCACTGCTGTCTACACAGTATTCCGTCAGGTCTACAGACTGGCCTGTTTTTTTCTGTGCCTCCAGTTCCTTTTTGACCTGCGAATAGACAAGATTCGTCTCCTGTGTCTTGGAACTGGATGTAGAAAGAAACATGACACTGGTAGTTCCCTGCGCTTTCAGCATGCCGCTGATCTGCTCTGTGTAAGCACTTCCCGTCTGATAACTGTTTAAGCCGACAAAACTGATCCTGCCTGTTGCAGTATCATCCGTCATAACCGTTACTACAGGGATTTTTTCCTTCAATGCTTCATTGATCAGATGCTGCTCTTCTTTACTTCCATCCGCTTCCAGAATGATTCCATCCACCTGGGAAGCAATTCCGATTTTCAGACAGTCTGCCTGAGAATAGCCGTTCATCTGTTCAGGAGAAAGAAGTTCTACATACGCATCTTTCTCTTCTGCTTCCTTGGATGCACTCTCATAAACCGATTGCCACATACCAGTATCTTTATCATTGGAGATCATCAGATAATGTCTCTGATAGCTTGCCGCATGCTCCCCTTCTCCAAGCTCTACTCTGTCCAGACTTTTCTGAAAATAAATCCAGATACCGGAAAGAAAAAAGATGCAGCCTGCCAGGATGCAAAAAACTGTCAGTGTAAATTTCTTCATAGCTTTCATTCTTTCTGTTTATTTTTACCAGATATCAGTGTAACATATTCCACTCCATAGTGCAAAAGTGTTGTTGTCCATTTCATATCCAGTTATAAAAAGGGCCATTGCGTCACACGCAATGACCCTCGTCATTCATTTTATTGATTTGTTATCTGCTTCTATCATCCATTCTTTCTGTTGGATAATACATCGAATACTACTGCGATCAGAAGTACGGCACCTTTTACTACATACTGCCAGGAATCACCGATACCCATGATTGACATACCCATGTTGATAACACCAAGGAGAAGTGCACCGATTACAACACCACCTACAGTACCGCTGCCGCCGTATGCGGAAGCACCACCGATGAAACAGGAGCCGATTGCATCCATCTCGAAGGAAGTACCTGTGCTACCATTTACAGAACCTACACGTGCTGCACAGAGAAGACCTGCAAGACCTGCAAGAAGTCCCATGTTTACATATGCAATGAAGTAAACTTTGTTTGTATCAATACCGGAAAGCTGTGTAGCTTTCTCATTACCACCAATTGCGTAGAAGTAACGTCCAAATGCTGTTTTGGATGTAATAAAGTTGTAGATCAGGCAGATTGCAACTACCCAGATGAACATTACGGAGATACCTTTGTACTGGAACAGTTTGTAGCAGTACCAGAGGATAACTACTGCGATGATAACAGCTTTGCTGTAATCAGAAAATGCTGTATTCTGACGATATCCTCTTTTTGCTTTGTTTGCTCTGGAACGAACTACACTGAAGATTACATATACAGCAACAACAATACCAACAATCAGTGCTGAATAGTTTGCAGTGTCATCCAGTCCAGGAATATTAATATAAGAAGTAAATACTTTCAGGAAATCTTTGTTCTGGATAGAAACAGTTTTGTTGTCCAGAATCAGACGTCCAAATCCACGGAAGATGAACATACCAGCAAGCGTTGTGATGAATGGAGGAATACGTTTGTAACCGATCCAGTAACCCTGCCAGATACCTACCAGAAGGCCAACAACCAGGCAGATGATGATGGTCAGATATGGGTTCATTCCCTTGTTGCTGATAAGTACTGCTGCAAGACCGCCAACCAGGCAGATTACAGCACCAACAGAAAGGTCGATGTTACCACCTGTCAGGATACATAATAACATACCACAGGCAAGAACGAGAACATAACCATTCTGAAGCATTAAGTTTGACATGTTCTGTGCATACAGGAGTCTTCCGTTTGTCAATCCACAGAACAGGATAAATACGATCACCAGTGCAATGACCATTGTATATTTTCTT
>ERZ772885.2165-NODE-2165-length-10286-cov-17.145636_pt1 | contig 10286 bp, 13 predicted proteins | sample MGYA00580580_ERZ772885 | MGnify/ENA primary metagenome ERZ772885 (study PRJEB29015, sample SAMEA2737673) | human gut metagenome | biome: human gut; feature: human-associated habitat; material: faeces | place: China | collected 2012 ...
GCCGGGGTGAAACTCCCGTGAGGTTGCAGCTAACAACCGCCCGTTTTTGCCTTTTCAGTTTAATATTCTCTTTCTATCCCACGAAAGGGGGATTTTCTACTATGGAACAAACAAATAAACAAGAAGCAAAATCCCCGATTGTACGCGAATACAAGATCGGGGATATAACCTATATCGTCAAAGCCGTTGTAAAAGACGGTGTAAAAGAGGACGCCGCGACAAAGGTACGCCGCCTAATCCACAATGACCTAAAACGAGAAAAAAGCCCGGTATAATGCCGAAAATACTCTCCTATTGCAGACGGGCGGCGGGTTATGTGGTATAATATATATAACCTGTTTGTCCGGCTGTCGGAATAGGAGGTAACATGAAACAGTCGGATAAATTGACCGCATACTATTTTCGTGCGGCACTTCAAACAGATACTTTGTACCTTGACAATCAAATGCAAAGACTTCTTTACTACGCAAGCCGGAACGGGAACGCTGCACTTGCCGCGAAAGGTGGTGAGCGCAGATGAGTAACACTTTTTCCTTTCAGCAGATTGCAGCCCCCAAAGTGTTAAGCGCGGAAGTCCGCGAAGTCATTTCAAACAATGTCTTGCAATTCTATGTGCGCGATCAGCAGCAGGACACGCAGGACGAGGGTATAACGGCTTTATATGAAAGACTTTCGCAAGAGGACAAATTAGAGGGCGAGAGCAACAGTATTGCAAACCAAAAGAAGATTTTGGAACGGTACTGCCGGGAGCATGGGATTACTGCCTATCGGCACTATGACGAGGACGACGGATATTCCGGTACAAACTTCAACCGCCCCGGCTTTCAGCGTATGTTAGCCGATATTAAGGCGGGGAAAATCAAGCGCGTTATCGTCAAGGATATGTCCCGTTTTGGGCGAGATTATTTGCAAGTCGGTTTTTATACCGATATGCTGTTTCCCGATTTTGGCGTGCATTTTATCGCTGTCAACGACGGAGTAGACAGTACGCGGGGCGAAAATGAGTTTACCGCAATCCGCAACGTGTTCAATGAGATGTACGCCCGCGATACTTCAAAGAAGATACGCGCTACTTGGCAATCAAAAGGTAAATCCGGCGAACATCTTACCACAATCCCGCCTTACGGCTACATGAAAGACCCGGACAACAAAAAGAAGTGGATTATAGACGAGGAAGCCGCAGCCGTTGTGCAGCAGATTTTCGCATTGTGCGTTTCCGGCATGGGACCGACGCAGATTGCAAAATGGTTAGAAAAGCACGAAATCTATAATCCGACAGCTTACTCCCAAGCAAAGGGGCGGCCTGTTACCAACAAGCCAACGGCTAACCCATATAAATGGACAAATGAAACGGTTTCCCGCACTTTAGAACGCATAGAGTATTTAGGGCATACCGTAAACTTCAAGACCCGCAAGCAATCCTACAAGAGCAAAAAGAAGTTGTGGAACGACCCGTCGGAATGGGTGATCTTTGAGAACACGCAGCCGCCGATTGTGGAAGAAAGCGTATTCCTCATTGTGCAGAACATACGCCGATCACGCCGCCGTCCTACCAAAATGGGCGATATGGGTATTTTCTCCGGGCTGCTTTATTGTGCAGAGTGCGGCGGCAAGATGTATCAATGCCGCGCAACGAACTTTACCGAAGAACAGAAGTATTTTATCTGTTCGACCTATCGGAAAGGCAAAGATTTGTGTACGACCCATTCCATTAAAAATGTTGTCCTGCACGAAATTGTTTTGCGGAACTTGCGGGAAGCAATCGAGTATGTAACGCAGTACGAAGCCGAGTTTATCCAAGAAGCAGCGGACAGCCGTTTACGGGAGCGCGACGCGGAGTTTTCTCGCAAGCGCGAAACACTTTCCAGAGCCGAAAGCCGGATTGCCGAATTGGATAACCTGTTCAAGCATTTATACGAGGACAATGTAACCGGGAAATTATCAGATGAACGGTTTATCAAAATGTCCCGTGATTATGAGTTGGAGCAGGAAAACTTAAAATCAATGGCAGAAGTGTTGCGGGAAGAAATCAAGCAGCAGGAAAAGCAAAAAACCAACGTTAAGGCGTTTATCAGCGTCGTAAAGAAGTACACCGATATGCAGGAACTTGACGCTTCCATTTTGCGGGAGTTTATAGACCGTATCGAGGTTTCCCATACCGATAAGAAATCCAAGACAAGGGAAATCACGATTGTTTATAACTTCATCGGTGCATTTGATTTTGAACGGGCAAAAGAAAAAGCCCAAAATACAACTCAAAAACAGCAAAGAACGGCATAGCCGTTTGGCTATACCGTCCCTTGCTTCAATGTTTTCTTAATTCACCGCCCCGTTGAGCAGGGTATGTTTCTTGAATCATTCCATTAAACCATATTGTAACGATATCTCCCACCTGAACATCTTCCGCTAAATTTTCTGCCGATACATAATACTCTCCATCATTCATCTGACAAAAGCCTTCAGCTGTACTCACATGCGTTACAAGAAGTTCTCCATCATCGGTAATTTCTTTTACTTTTGCATTAAAATTGATAACCTCTATTGGAATAGACGTATCATCTTTTTCAATATCTCTAAATATGATTCGTTCGTCATCAATGACTACTATGAGCTGACCTTCAGAACTCCTTTGATAATGATATCCGCTTCCGAAATTTGATTGATTATTTTCAGATGGTAACTCTGTCCCTGCCACTGTTGACACAATTTCTCCATCCATTGTTCCGCAACCAGGCATTGACGCTACATATCCTGTGTCTTTATATATAACACCATCAACCATAACACATGAAGGATATGAGCCAGTATCTGCTGTTTGCTCATTTTGTACTACATCATCATTTTCTTTATTTTCTATTTCTACGGACACATTTCCAGACACAGGTTCTTTATTTTCTTGATTCGTTCCACATCCAGCCATTCCTAGCACCATACATAATACAAGCAGATAGATTACTTTTTTCATAATACATGCCTCCTTCACTTATATTTTTTAACTCTATAAACCGGAATTTGAAGAGCAATAACTCTACCGTTCATACGATGCAATAATTTCTTTGCTATCTGCTATTTTATAATCAAGTGTTCCCAAATTACCAATCAAATCAAATGTCATATCTGCATTAACCTGCAATTCATCTTCAAGCTTAGGGGCAGACGGCTCATCTTTTAGAAAAACTGTTAATCCATAAGGTTCTGTTTCAGACTGTATCTCTATACTGTCATATGAGTATCCTTCTGGATACTCTTGACTGCTTACAATATTTATAACATTTGAAGAATCTCCTACATAATCTGTCTTATACTGCGATAGGTCAGGAATTTCGTACAGTTTTTCTTTTTTTCGCACACCGAAATCAACATTATTGACACGGCAATTAACATAATTGCAAGTACTTTTTTCTTCATAAGCAATCTCCTCTCTTAACAGTAAGATGGCACAACCACCTGAATTCTTCAACTCCCGATTTTATGACTTCTTCTTTTTTTGTGCAGGAAGTTCATCATACATAGCGACAAACAATCTTGTCAGGAAATCTTTGTTATCAACATTATCAACCAACAACATCTCTTTTGCTCCATCATAGGGCAACTCATAAATTGCATTAGGCATAAGTGAAACAGCAGATTTTACAGGTTTTACAAGCAACCTATCGTCATATATACCGCCAACAATTTTCTCACGATAATAGATGATATACTCGCTCATCATCGCACGGTATGAAATTCCCTCTAAATCGGATAACTGTTCCAATATAAAGGTTAAATATTCTTTACTTGAAGCCATATCTTTCTCCAATCTATTCTTATTTTTCTATTGGATAAACGAGAATTTAACGTTCTCTTTTATGCCTATCAATAAGCAACAAAACAAACATAATAAACCATATCCCCCATGCAATCAAACAACCAATTCCTAGATATTGGATATCTATGATTATTCCAATAATAAAAGGAACTGACATAAACATCATTCTTTTTCCATATGCCTTACACATAGCATTCTCATCGTATTTCTTTCGTTCATCCGCTGATTTCATATTATAACCCGACAAGAAATTAGCAGCTTTTCCTTCTGATTTATAAAACCACATTCCAAACAAAAACATAATCACTGCCATCATAAAGTCAAAAACAATATAGATCATATAATCATAGAACATATAATACAATTTCTCCTTTCAACCAATCACTCTTATCTCTTTGAATTTTCTACATTACTCCTCATCTTTGACCAAACATAGCAAATCAGTATATCCTGACTGCATAAGTAATTGCTTAAAACCAGACATCACTTCTTCTTTTGTATAATTATTATTTTTCAAAAACTCACTATCCTTCTCACTAAGGTATTGGTAGAAAAGAGCTGCTGCCATTACCTCATTTCTGTCTGTGTAATCAATGCTATCTAAAAGTATATTCTCTGCTTCGTTAATTTCCCCAGAATCAATCATATCAAGAAAATCTTTCAAATTTTTCCCTGATACTTCATATTTATTTTCTTTTTCAAGTTCAACAGAAACATACTTTTTCCCAAACATTAAAGAAAATAATACTCTTACCATTTCTTTTATCATTCGCATAATATAGTCTTTTTCGTCTGTGAAATACATTTTTCACCTCCATAACTACCGATTTTCCAACAATACAAGCAGGAAATTATTTATCATCTGTATTGTTTTCCTTTTTCTTATGAGTCGAACCCAAGCAAAGAAATGAAGAACCAAGACATAACCATACTATAGCCATAGAACTTTCATTTCCACTCGTAAAGCCAATAGCTGACGCTATGAAAAACAGAACTGATGCAATGTAAAATAAGATTGATTTGTTTATCCCTTTTTTCATAAATAAGCATCTCCTGCAAACAATAATTTATTTTAATAAATATTTTTTAAACGCTTTATGATTATCAAAGTGGACTTCTCTAAAAAACAGAACTAACCAAATAATATAGGTTGGTATAGCCATATATGGGGTTAAAAGGCAGGATAATGTCGCTCCTGCTAACATTATAACAGTCCATATGAAGCACTGATTTCTTATATCACGAGAGATCTGAGCTTTATCATACATTGTTTGTTCTTCTTTAGAAAATGAATTAAATCCTGAAACAAATTTAGTTGCTTTTTCCTTAAAAATCGCAAATAACACACCTATAATTACAAATGGTATAACCAAAATTATACATGACCAAAATCCTATATTCATAATACATACCTCCTCTTAAAATACCAATTTCTCAGTTTCAAAAACTGGAAGTTATTGATCTTCTGAATCCAATCCAAGTTCTTTCAGCTCTTTTTCGTTTTGGATATCTTCATCAGTTTTTTTATTAATTAAATAAAATAATAAATTGGATTTAGTTATGATTAAAAATAAAATTATTGTAAAAAATGATTTATTTTATATTTAAATTTAAAAATGCAACTTGAAAATAAAAAATTGCAAAAAAATAGTTGAAATTTAGAAAGATAATCGCTATAATGTATATAAATGAATGATTGTATTAAAAATATGCATTATTAAAACTTTTATAAATTATTTATACAATGAAAATAAGGAGGGATTTAGATGGATGCAATACTTAAACTGATAGGCAATATGAATACATTCTTATGGTCTTATATATTAATAGTAATGCTAATAACATTAGGACTTTATTTTACTTTTAGGACTAAATTTGTTCAATTTAGATACTTTGGAGAGATGTTTAGATTATTAGGTGATGGAGCATCTAAAGATTCTAAAAAAGAAGGTAAAGTATCTTCAATCCAAGCCTTTTGTATGAGTACAGCATCAAGAGTTGGAACAGGAAATATAGCAGGGATAGCAATTGCAATTATAGGAGGAGGTCCTGGAGCTATATTTTGGATGTGGATTATAGCTTTAATTGGATCAGCATCAAGTTTTGTTGAAAGTACATTAGCTCAAATATATAAAGTAAAGGATGGAGACTCATTTAGAGGAGGTCCAGCTTATTATATAGAACAGGGATTAAATAAGAAATGGCTAGGTGCAACTTTTGCAGTATTAATAACTATATCTTTTGGATTTGTATTTAACGCAGTTCAAGCTAATACTGTAGCTACAGCATTTAATAATGCATTTGGCTTAGATAAGATGGTTATAGGTATAGTACTTGCAGCATTAACAGCAGCTGTTATATTTGGTGGAGTGCATAGAGTTGCTAAAGTTTCTGAAATAATAGTTCCTATATTTGCAGGACTTTATATATTAGTATCATTATTTATAGTAGTTACTAACTTAAATTATATTCCAGGTGTATTTAAATTAATATTTGAAAGTGCATTTGGTATGAGAGAAATAGCAATGGGTACTATGGGTGGTATGATGTTAACTGGTATAAAAAGAGGATTATTCTCTAATGAAGCTGGTATGGGATCAGCACCTAATGCAGCAGCTACAGCTGATGTAAGTCATCCAGTACAACAAGGTTTAATACAAACTTTAGGAGTATTTACAGATACTATAGTTATATGTAGTTGTACTGCATTTATTATACTTTTATACCCAACATATATGGAAACAGGGTTAACTGGTATAGAACTTACACAAGCTGCATTATCAGCACATATAGGACCTATAGGAAATATATTTATAGCAGTTTGTATATTCTTATTTGCATTTAGTTCTATAGTAGGTAACTATTATTATGGTCAATCTAATATGGAATTTGTAAACTTAAGTAAAACTGGATTAAATGTATTTAGAGTGATTGTTGTAGGTATGGTTTTATTTGGAGCACTTACAAAGGTGCAAATAGTTTGGGATTTAGCAGATGTATTTATGGGGCTTATGGCTGTTATAAACTTAGTGGCTATAACATTATTAGGTAAATATGCATTTGCAGCATTAGATGATTATACTAAGCAAAAGAAAGCTGGAATTAAAAATCCAATATTCAATGCTTCTAATATAAAAGGGTTAGAAAATGTAGAGTGTTGGAATGATAATAAATTTTCAAAAGAAGTAATATAATTTAAAAGTGTCTCTTAGTTATAAGAGGCACTTTTACTATATTATAAAATATATATAAATAAGATGTATTAAATTATATAAAACGTTTACATTGTATATATATAATGTTAGAATATAATTAATATTTATTTATCTGGGGGTAAGTTTATGAATTTGCTTAAACAAAAGTCTTGGGCTGTAGTAATCATAGATGAAAATGAAGATTCCAAAGAAATTAAAATTATAATGTAGTGGGGATTAATTTAAATAATTATAAGTCAGATAAATTTCATGTTTATGAGAGCTTAAAAGATATACCACATAATGTAGATATTGTTGCTATCATTAAAGAGTCAATACATAATTATTGTATAATAGATGAGATGGAACTACTGGATATAAAAAATATTTATTTTGAAAAGGGTAGTTATACAGAATATATATTAAAAAAAGCAAAAGAAGCTAAATTAAATATAGTAAATTTTGTAGATTTGTATGAAGAACTTAAATTAAAATAATTTTAAAGAAGGTATAAAAAAGTCTATTTAAACTTTTTATACCTTTTTTGATGTATGCTATTTGTTATATAATAGTTAATTATAAACCGTAGCAGCATCTAATATAAATTAAAAAATGGTAATATTTATAAAGTATACAATAAAAATTGAAGGAGAGTTAAGTAGTAATATATAATTATTAATATAGTCAAAAAAAGTTATAAATATTCAATTTATAGGGGAATCTGTTTAAAGTAGTAATAATTACAGTGATTAATTATGTATAGTGAAAAATAAGGTGTAGTGGGAAAATATAAATGAAAATGTAGAAAAATTATAAATGTAGTGTAGTGAACTATATTTTGATAAAAAATATTAAAGGGATAAGCTAGTAAGTGTACAACAAATTTAAAATGATATAATTTATTAGAGTGAGTAGGTGACATAATGTTAGATGGATATGAAAGAAATATAGATTATGCTAGAATATCTCTTACAGATAAGTGCAATTTAAGGTGTGTTTACTGTATGCCAGAAGATAAAGTATATGAAAATAATTTAATAAATGATACTTTATCGTTTAATGATTATAAATTTATAATAAATGGATTATCACAAGTTGGTATAAAGAAAATTAAATTTACAGGTGGAGAGCCTTTGTTATATCCACATCTTATAGAGTTAATAAAGTATGCACATTATGAGTGTAATATAGATGATATATCGATAACTACAAATGGTATAGGTCTTAATGAAATAGCGTATGAGTTAAAAAGAAGTGGATTAAAAAGTGTTAATATTAGTTTAGATTCTCTTAAATCATACAAATATAAAAGTATAACAAGAGGTGGAAACTTAACAGATGTATTAAAATCCATAAATAGATGTTTAGAGTTAGGGATAAAAGTAAAAATAAACTGTGTTGTTATAAAAAGATTTAATGATGATGAAGTTTATGATTTTATAGAAATGGCAAATTATTATCCTATAGATGTTAGATTTATAGAACTTATGCCACTAGGAGAAGGTGAATATTTTTATGAGAATGGATATTTTAATATATCTAATTTTATAAATGATATTGATGAACTATATAAAATAGAAGATGAAAAAGGCTCTACGGCAAGACTATATCAAGCTAAATATGCAAAGGGAAGAATAGGTATTATAACTCCTATTAGCTGTCAGTTTTGTAATACGTGCAACAGAATTAGAATTACATCAGATGGAAAGATAAAATTATGTCTTCATTCAAATGAAGAAACGGATATAAGGTATTATCTTAATAAACCAATGATATTTAAAGAAGTATTAAAAGAAATTATACTTAAAAAGCCAGATAAGCACAATTTATTAGAAAGTAATTCTAGTGATACATATAGACAAATGTATGAAATAGGTGGATAATATATAAATGATAAAATATAACAATAAAAAAGTGTCTTATAATGATATATATTATAAGACACTTTTTGCTATTTAGAAAAATAAATAGTTTTTAATTAGTTATACAACTTAATAAAGTTAGATTAGATGTTTTGATTAAATTTATTTATAGAATCTATCATTTCTTTTCTTATAGACTCACCAAGAATTGTAGTTTTAACTTTTGGATTTTCTATATGTTCGTATATAGGTGGTAAAAACTCAACTTCAACATCTTTTGAATTTATTTTACCTATAGGTTGGTAACCTTCATAAGTGTGTCTAGAGTTTTTTATAACAAAAGGAACTATAGGACATTTTGCTTTGTATGCAATTTTTAGTGCACCACTTCTAAATTCAGATATAAGTGCATCTGGATCTTTTACCCAAGTTAAATCTCCTTCGGGGAAAATTGCCATACTTTGGCCTTTTAATATATTATTAGCTGCCTCATTTATACTTTTTATACCTTCTCTATTATCTTGTCTGTTTATATAAACACATTTTGTAAGCTTTGCCCAACTGCTAACTATAGGCATTGACCTCCAAACAGGTTCATCAGCAATTACACAGCCAATAGGTCTATCTACACTTGCAAAAAGTATGAAACTATCTAGCATACTAGAATGGTTGCAAATGAATAAGACTGGTTGGTTTGGTATATTTTCTTTTCCATTTATAGTAAGGTTTATGTTAACCAACTTTAAAGACTTTTTAGCTTGTTTATGTAAAAAATCATATATTTCTTTATTAGTAAAGTTATCTGGATTTTTCTTTATTTTGTTAAGTTTAGGTATAGAACAAGAAAAACCAAATATTTGATAAGTTGCAAATTTTAAATAATTAAGCATTTTTGTGTCTCCTCATATAGATATCTAATAATTTATTTTAACATAAAACAATTATATTTACAAATAACCTATATCTAAGAATTATTGTGAATATAATATAAGGTCTCTTGAATATAATTTACCTAGATACACCTGTTTATATACTAATTTTAGGAGGAAATTAATGAGATTATCTGATGAGAGATTATTAAGGGTAAGGATTTTATCTCATACTGGAGATAAAATACATATAAAATTACCTGTTGGATTTGTTAAAAAAATGATTAAAAATAATACATTTGATTTTTTCTATGGAGCAGATGATATGATAGATAGCCAAAAGCTTTTAGATGTATTAGTTAAAGCCTTTGATTATGACTTAAGTGGGGAAATTGCTCATATGGAGAGGAAAAATGGGGATATAATAAAGATGATAATTGATTAAATAGCACTAATAATTAGTGCTATTTTTTACGCTTAAGGATATTATAATATTTTAAAAAATGTGGATAACTTCTGAATGTAAGTAATATCAATCAACTGGTTTTGAGCG
>ERZ772885.2168-NODE-2168-length-10278-cov-7.003032_pt1 | contig 10278 bp, 7 predicted proteins | sample MGYA00580580_ERZ772885 | MGnify/ENA primary metagenome ERZ772885 (study PRJEB29015, sample SAMEA2737673) | human gut metagenome | biome: human gut; feature: human-associated habitat; material: faeces | place: China | collected 2012 ...
CGTCTGCTCCTGTCTCCTTTGCATGACGGATTCCTGCTTCGATTCTTCTGATCGCGCTTCCATTTAATGCATGATATACCATACGTCTCGCCATTGCCTCATAAGGCTTCTCCGGATCAAAATCCGGCTCACAGACGTGACTCAGTTCACAGCCGACAATCTGTGCTTTTTCCTGAAAGCATAGCTCGTTCTTCACCGCATCAGACCAGAATGGGATCGTATGCATCCAGTAGATTTTCTTTCCTTTTTTTGCAGGAGCATTCTTTACGTCTTTCAAAAGGCGATCCACATAATCCTCTTCTTCTTTTGTGCCAAGCAAAAGATTGTTGGTCATTCCCACATAAAGAGGCGTAACCAGATCTGCCGGAACATATTTATCTGCACTTTCTTTCTCATACTGTGCAAACTTCTCCAGTGTCCGTTTGCTTCTTCTCAGCCGTTCTGTTAATGCCTCGTCTGTAATCTTTTTACCCGTACATTTTTCTATAAACTCTTTCAGCTTCCGAAGCTGGTCTGCCACATACTGTACATTGTCCTCATTCTGCTGCATCGGGACATCAATTGCAAAGATTGGCACTTCATACATTTTCGCCAACTTTTTAAACGTCAGAAGGTTTGCATCACAGGTCAGGTTCGTGTACACAATGCACTTTGGTTTCGGAAGCACTTTCTTCTGTGCCGCCCCGATAAATGTCTTATGATAACTGCAAAGTGTCTCAGAAATTCCTGTATTTTCTGCCTGCTGTAAAAATGCTCTTTCTGCCTTTGATGCAGAAAGATAACAGGAAAATCCTTCCACATTATACGGATGGATTCCTGCCTCCTGCAACAGTTCGCAAGGAGTAAAGATGCTGACTATTGCACTTTCCTGTGGTTTTTCCAAAGGCATAAGCATCGTATCCATCATAAGTCTTGCCAGATACCGGTCTGCCGGCATCAGTCTTTTGTCCGGGGCAAACCGGAACTTCAGATTCTGTGCCTTCCATCCGGTCTTTAAAAGCCATCTGGCTCTGTCCGGATCCTCATTACTCCATTTTTCTATATAATTTCCATATGTTTCTATGATCTTCATGTTCTCATCCTCGTCTTACCCTGTTGTCTGTTTCCATTTTTCTTCCTTATTCAAGTAAAAAAAACATTTAACATCATACTCTTCTTTTTTATAAAATGCAAATATACAGCAGCAATTTTCCGCAAATCTGCTGCTGTATATAGATATCAACGTATACTACCTTGTATTTTTTTGTTTTCTTTTTTCCCGTACAAGAACTAACAAGAATCCGGCTATTCCGATCAAAGACAGGATTTTTCCTGTTGTTGTACCCGGTGCATGATAGATGATCTTCAATTCATGGTTACCACTTTCAATCTTACACCCCAGAAATGCCGTATTTACTTTTTGTATCTCTGTTTCTTTTCCATCAATATAAATCTTAAAATGTTTATCATAAGGGATGGACGTAATAAACCATCCATCTTTCTTTACACGAATTGTCCCCTGGATCACGTTATCTTCTGTCTGCTTTTTGTCCACCTGGATTTCTGACTGATACAACAATTCTGACCGTTCCGGCAGACTGCCGAGATATGCCTGTACATGCCTTAATCGATATTTTCCTTTGCCAAATGTCACAGAAATATTATCTTCTCCATCCTTTAACGGCACTGCATAGGTAAATATCTTATTTTCATTATAATATACATGATCTTTCGCGCTTAGTTTGTTACGGATTCCGTTGATCCAGACTGCCACGTCCTTATTCGGATGTGCGTTGTCCACCCGGAATCTTAAAAAAAGAATCTGTTTCTGCCCCTCTTGCTGCATCGTTTTCTGCTCCGCTCCACCTGTAGTTCTATTATTAGCCATTTTCAGACTAACCGGCTCATAGGCTGTCATTATGTTCTGATCTGAAGATTCCGTATGTTCTCCAACAACCGCATATTCCAGAAATGCCGTCTGATTATATGGAAATGTAAGTTTCTTATATTCCTCTTCCGTCATCACACGATCTGTTGCATACATGACCGGTGCTGCATCTTTATTCTGATATATACCGGTTGTGCCGCATTTCTTAACCAGAGTATATCCTGGCACATCCGAATCTGATACGATATACCGCACTCCCATCATCCGTTGAAATACCGGATTTTTCGAAACAGACTGCATCATCCCATTGCGGAACGGTTCTTCCAGTCCGAATGTCTTCTGACGGAATGTCTGATAGTCCGGATTGTATGCAGATGAATAGATGGAAGTAATATTCTGATCCACATCCCAGATCCGGTTTAAATCTGCTGCATTTTCATCATCACTTCCCATCTGTTCTGTACGGTAATATCCATCATCATCTTTCAATGCTTCTTTTACGGCCTGTCTATTCTGTTCTTCCACAACATCCCGGTACAGTTTGCGGCTGACATACCTGTCCGGCTTCATCTGATAAAAAGTGTTCATCGTGACCGCCAGACATATCACCGACGGCAGAGCCAGCATCAGAATCTCTTTCGTCTCTTTGTGGTATCTCTTCAGCGCACAATACAGCACGTAACAGATCAGAAACAGAATACTTTCTGCAAGCAAGACTTTCCATATACTTTCCCCTATGCCTTTTGAAACAAACTGATTTCTTGCCATATAAACGAATATCGTTGTGATGATATATGGAATCATTCCTGCAATAAAAGACAGTTCTCTTTTTCTGCACTTTTCCAGATAAATGGAAATCAGATAACAAAGCAATGGCAGAAACGGAATAAAGACTTTATCCCTGATATATAGTCCGCCATTCAATAAGTAAGCAAATACCGGAATCACAAGTACGATCACACATCCATATGTGAGTACCTTTTCATATACTTTCCGATACAACAATCCCGTGAGCAGAACTGTGATCACCAGTGTCGTAAGTCCGATTCCATAGATACTATAAGCAAATCGTTCTACTGTGATCTGCGGAATAAAAAAGGAAGCAAACGATGTGTTCTGCTCTTTACTTCTCCCACCCGTCAATGCGAGTGCCGTCGGTACCAGAAAGAAACCACTCATGAGTACTGCCAGAATCATCGAACGCACGAAACACAATCCGTCCCGCAAAAAGCTGCGAACTGTGACCCTGTTTTCTTCTCTTTGTTCAAAATAGCGGTGCAGTCCATAAAGAACCAATGACAGCATTCCGCCAATACTGAAATAAAAACTGGTCATGATCATCAGAAATACACTAACTGTAAAAAGACCACTTTTTTCTTGCTCAAAATACCGGTCTACACCTATGAGTGCCAGACATAAGAACGGCATATAATCCACAAACATGATCTGCCCGCTGTACTGACCGATCATCGGTCCTGCCAGCAGGAACATCAGTGACAGGATAAAAGCAGTGCCTGCATCCGTCTTTCTGCTTTTCAGCCAGTAATAAAACAGCAGTACCGAAGCAGTCAGACCTGTTATGCTGACCGCCATGATATAATCCGACATTTTCACAAACGGAAGCAGATATGACGGCAGAATCAACGGACTATATAGTCCGTAATAAGCAAAATGATAAATATTCTGGCCGCCGCCCAGATTCGCCGCAAATTCGGGAAATAACTTTCCGGTTGCATAAAACTGCTGCCGGAAATAATCCGGCAGCACACTATGCTGACTGAGCCAGTCTACCTTTGCTCCAAAGATTCCATATCTGCCCACAAATATCCGGCAAAAAAAGAGTGTTAAGCCTGTAAGCAGCAGGTAAGGAATGTATCTCTTAACCTTGTCCATAACTCTTCCTCCGCAGATTTTGTGATAATGGCATCATCATGATCCGCTGTTCTTCTTTACTGGAATCCTTTAACAGGTATACAGGCCGGTTCTTTACTTCCAGGTATGTCTTGGCAAGATACTGTCCCAGAATTCCGGTACACAGAAGCTGTACACCACCCACGCCAAACAAGATACAAACCATCGATGGCCATCCGGCCACCGGATCTCCCCAGATTAATGTACGGACTACGATCGCAACAATCATCAGGAATGATAATCCGCAGAACAAAACTCCCATATACGCTGCAATCGACAGCGGAACTACAGAAAATCCCGTGATTCCCTCCAACGAGTAAATGAATAATTTCTTTACATTCCATTTTGTTTCTCCGGCAGATCTTTCGATATTCTCATATTCCAGCCATTTGGTGCGGAATCCTACCCACCCGAAGATTCCTTTGGAAAAGCGGTTATATTCACTCATTTCCAGCACTGCATCTATCATCTTACGGTTCATCAGGCGGTAATCTCTGGCACCGCTTACAATCTCTGTCTTGGAAATCTTATTGATCACGTTGTAAAACTCTTTAGATAAGAATGAACGGATCTTTGGTTCACCCATTCTTGTTGAACGTCTGGTTGCCACGCTGTCATATGCTTCTTCTTTTAAAATTCTGTACATATCAGGCAGCAGCGACGGCGGATCCTGCAGATCTACATCCATGATTGCTGCATAATCACCGCTTGCGTTTTGAAGTCCCGCATAGATCGCAGCTTCTTTCCCAAAGTTTCTGGAAAAGGAAAGATACTGACATCTTCCGTCCTTTCTGTGTAAGTCTTTCATAATCTCATATGTTCTATCGGATGACCCGTCATCTACAAATAGCAGTTCAAAACTGGTATGTTTTTTCATGCTGTCCATGACTTTTTTCATTTCTGCATAATAAATTGGCAATGCTTCTTCTTCATTGAAGCACGGGATGATAATACTGATCTTGTCCATAACAATAAGCCTCCTCATCTTTTTCTTGATGCTATTGTAGGCTTCGTTTCTTAAAGACATACGCAAATAATTCTTAAGATTTCTTAAAAACTTCTGTTATTTTTTAAAATATAAGTTCTATCTTCGTACCTTCACCCAGTTTACTGTCCACATGGATCTTCGCCCCATGAAGCATTGCTCCATGCTTTACGATAGACAGTCCAAGACCTGTTCCACCTGTTTCTTTAGAATGGCTTTTGTCTACACGATAAAAACGTTCAAAGATACGGTCCGTCTCATTCTCCGGGATTCCGATTCCGGTATCCGTAACGCAGACCTTCTTTCCCTGCAGGGTATTGCCTACCCAGACGATTAATTTTCCGCCTTCTTTGTTATACTTGATCGCATTTTCACAGATATTGTAAATCATCTCATCCAGGATCTGACGGATACCCACATACTCTACCGGTTCTCCCGTCACCTCTACATGCACTTTCCGCTTCGCTGCCTGTGGTGAAAGTCTGGTCAGAATCTCCCTCGTCAGCTTATAGAGATCTACTTCTTCTTTTTCCAGCTGCACATTGCCCTCATCCAGTTTTGATAACTTGATGATATCTTCTACCAAAGTGATCAGACGTCTTGCTTCATTATAGATTCTTTCCGCAAAACCTTTCATATCTTCCGGCTTTACCAGTCCGCTTTTCATGATTTCTGCGTAACCTGAAATTGACGTAAGCGGTGTCTTCAGCTCGTGAGATACATTTGCCGAGAATTCTTTTCTCATATTGGCAACTGCATCTTTTTCTTTATTCTGCTTGTCGATACTCTGTAAAAGAGGTGTTAATTCTTCGTACACGTCATTCTCCAATGGATTCTCAAGATCCAGTCTGTTGATCGGGCGGATCAGTCTCGTTACCTGCCATTTTACAAGGATTCCTGCAAAAGCCAGCATGATCAGTGTGATCAACCCCATCGCCGGGAATACCTTCATTGCTGTCCGTAATGCAGTATCTACCGTCTTTGATACTCGCAGGATATCTCCATTTTCCAATTTCACTGCATAATAGAACATCTCTTTATTCAATGTATTCGATTCACGGATATCCTGACCACTTCCGTTTTTCAGCGCAGCTTTTACTTCCGGCCGGTTCTTGTGATTCTGAAGGGTTACATCATCTTCTTTTGAGTCATATTTCACCTTACCATCCGGATCGATCAGGGTAATTCTTGTGTCCGCATGCACGTTATCCATCGTCTTCAGATAAGACTCCCCGGAAGTGTCGAGTGCTACGTTAATATAGTCCGCTTCCTGTCTTACCTCTCCTTCCATGATATGGATCGTCTGGCGATATACAACCAGCGTGGTGATCGCATAAGCTATGAGCATCGTCAGGGTAATGACAAGAATCATGCTGCTTTGGATCTTTTTTCTCATACTTTGTTTCATATTATTACCTGCTCATACGGTATCCGACTCCGCGGACCGTCTCAATCTGTTCGCCTGCATCTCCAAGCTTCTGTCTTAAAGTTCTGACATGCACATCCACGGTTCTCGTCTCCCCATCGAAATCATATCCCCAGATATCTTCCAGAAGCTGGTCTCTGGTAAGGACAATATTCGAATTCTTCATCAGGCGTTTCAATAATTCATACTCTTTCAGTGTCAGGTTCACCACTTCTCCGTGAACGGTCACTTCATGCTTCTTCGGATCCAGCCGGATCTCTCCGATCTCAAATGCATCCTCTCCGGATATGCTTCCATTTGCGCTGCGTCTTAATACAGCCTTGATACGTGAGATCAACTCCATCATGCCAAATGGTTTTGTAACATAATCATCCGCACCGGCATCCAATCCTTTTACCTTATCGTATTCTGCTCCCTTGGCTGTAACCATGATGACCGGAATCTCTCTCGTTTTCTTAGATGCTTTTAACTTACTCAAAAGCTCCATTCCGTCTTCTCCCGGCAGCATAATATCAAGCAAAACAAGCTCTGGCGTCTCTAATGCCAGAGCTTCAAGGAATGAACTTCCATCTTCGAATCCGCGCGCCTGAAACCCTGTGCTCTCCAGGGTATACACCACCAGTTCCCGTATGTTACTGTCATCTTCTACACAAAAAATCATTCCTCTTTCTCCTTCTTTATACTACAGAAGCCTTGTGGATTCCTGTGATAGAGAATTCCACCCACTCTGCGATATTTGTTGCATGGTCTGCGATACGTTCCAGATATTTTGCAACCATGATCAGATCAATCGCCTCTCCCCCCTGCTCTCCTTTATTTTCCGCAATAAAGTCGATCAGTGTTGTCTTCACTTCTTCAAAAAGTTCATCCACGATATCATCATCTTTTATAACTTTTCTGGAAAGTTCAAGGTCTTTTTCCACATATGCATTGACGCTGTCACGCACCATCTTTCCGGCCGCTTCTGACATTTTGATGATCTTTGGAATGTCCTGTGCTTCCGACTTCTCCTCTGTAATGATGATCTCTGCAATATCCGAAGCCTGATCGCCGATACGTTCCATATCTGTGATCATTTTCAATGCCGCTGAAATCTGTCTCAAATCTCTTGCCACAGGCTGCTGCTGGAGAAGCAGTTTCAAACAAAGTCTTTCAATATCTGCCTCTGCCTGATCGATCTCTTCATCTGCCTCGATCACCTTCTGTGCCTGTTCCATACTTCCTTCTTTTAATGCTGTTGTTGCTTTTCCGATTGCAACTTCACATAATTCACCCATACGTGTAAGCTGCTCATTAAGTAACTCCAGCTGCTGATCAAACCGATTACGCATATCCTAGCCAAACCTCCCTGTGATATAATCTTCCGTTCTCTTATCTGCCGGAATCGAAAATAATTTTTCTGTTTCATTATATTCAATGACTTCTCCCAACAGGAAGAATGCCGTATTATCAGACACACGTACCGCCTGCTGCATATTATGTGTTACCATAACGATAGTATAATCTTTTTTCAATTCCATCGCAAGGTCTTCTATCTTAGATGTCGAGATAGGATCCAGTGCCGATGTCGGTTCATCCATAAGGAGCACTTCCGGCTGCACCGCCAGTGCTCTTGCAATACAAAGTCTCTGCTGCTGGCCGCCTGACATTCCAAGTGCGCTGGTCTTTAATCTGTCCTTGCATTCATTCCAGATTGCCGCATCTCTTAAAGATTTTTCTACCAGATCATCCAATTTTGCTTTTGAACGTATTCCATGGGTTCTTGGTCCATAAGCAATATTATCATAGATACTCATTGGAAACGGATTCGGTTTCTGGAACACCATTCCAACTCTCTTTCTTAATAAATTTACATCGATATCACGGAAAATATCCTTGCCATCCAGAAGAATCTCTCCGTCAATCTTACATCCCTCTACCAGATCATTCATACGGTTGATTGATTTTAATAATGTAGACTTTCCACATCCGGATGGACCGATGAATGCTGTGATCTTATTCGCTTCTATCTCAAGATTCACATTTTTCAGAGCATGGAAATCACCGTAATGAAGTTCCATGTTCTTGATACTTATTTTACTCATGTATGATTCCTTCCTGTTTTTTTCTGATTTATCTCTGTACAGCTGCTATGCTTTTGTAATCCGTTTGGCGATCATGCCCGACAGGGTATTGATCACAACTACCAGAACCAGCAGTACTACAGCCGTCGCATAAGCCTGATTCATATAAAGGCCTTCACTTGACAGATTATACATGTGCACTGCCAGGGTTCTTCCTGAACTCAATACATTCTTCGGCACCTTTGCAACAGTACCTGCTGTATAGATCAATGCTGCTGTCTCTCCGACGATTCGTCCGATCGCCAGGATCACACCTGCAAGGATTCCAGGTATTGCCGATGGAAGTACGATCCGAAATACTGTACGTAATTTTCCTGCTCCCAGTCCGAAACTTCCTTCTCTGTAAGAATCCGGTACGGATTTCAATGCTTCTTCTGTACTTCTCATGATCAGCGGTAATACCATGATCGCAAGAGTAAACGCTCCTGCCAGAATCGAAAATCCCCATTTACAGGTATTTACAAAGAACAGCATACCAAACAGTCCATATACGATAGATGGAATTCCCTGAAGCGTCTCTGTTGTAAGTCTGATTACTTCTACAAATTTATTCCCACGTTTTGCATATTCCACAAGGAAGATCGCTGCGAAGATCCCAAATGGAACTGCGATCAGAAGTGATAACAGGGTCATGATCACTGTGTTGATCAATGCCGGCATCAGCGAGGCATTTTCCGATGTATAATGAAGTGAGAAAATGGATGGTTTCAAATACGGAACACCATGCGCCAGCACATATACGATCAGAAATATAAGTACTGCAAATGTCATAATTGCAGAAAGCATGACAAGAAGCATTACGATCAGTGATCCAGGAGTTCTGGTATATGCTTTTAACTTATCTTTCCATGTTACTTCATTACTACTCATAATTCTTCCCCCTCTTCAAAAGTGCTACACAGAAGTTCAGAAGAAGGATAAATACGAAGAGAACTACGCCGGTTGCAATCAGTGCTTCTCTGTGAAGTCCGGATGCATATCCCATCTCAATTACGATATTTGCTGTCAGTGTTCTGACTCCTCTGAAGATTCCTTCCGGCATTCTCGGCTGATTACCAGCCACCATGATCACTGCCATCGTCTCTCCGATCGCACGCCCGATTCCAAGAACAATAGCTGCCACTACTCCGGATTTGGCTGCCGGTAAAACAACAGTAAAGATTGCTCTTTCATGTGTTCCGCCAAGTGCTACCGCACCTTCATAGTACTGTGTAGGAACTGCTCTAAGCGCAGATTCCGTAAGTCCGATGATCGTTGGTAAGATCATCATTCCCAGAAGAATGGATGCTGTGATCATACTGCTTCCGTTTCCACCCTGATGAAGTGTTCTTCCGATTTCTCTTACCCACGGTACGAGAACTACAAGACCGAAAAATCCATAGACAACGGATGGGATTCCTGCCAGAAGTTCTGTTGCCATCTTCAGTGGTTTATAGATTACTTTCGGACAGTAGAATGCCATGAATACTGCTGTCAGGATTCCAATCGGTACACCGATGATAATTGCGCCGGCCGTTACATACAGACTTCCAATGATCATCGGAAAGATTCCGTATATGTCATTCTTTGGTTTCCATAATTCACCGGTCAGGAATTCCCCGAATCCGATTTTACTCATTGCAGGAATTCCATTTGCAAACAAGAAAATACAAATGAGTGCAACCGCCAGTACTGAAGCACAGGCGGCAACTGCAAACACTCCCTGCATGAATTTCTCTGTCCATGCTTTTGATTTCATATTATTTCACTACCTCATCCCATGTGGTTGCATCACCAGTGTAAATTGTCTTTACCTGATCACTACTGAGTTCATCTGTTGTATTGTTTTTATTTACAATAACTGCAATACCGTCTGTAGCAATTACCTGGCTGTCCAGTTTATCTTTTTCTTCATCCTGTAATTCACGTGATGCCATTCCGATATCATAACTTCCATCGATTGCTGATGTCATACCTGTTGTAGAGT
>ERZ772885.2175-NODE-2175-length-10257-cov-4.621839_pt1 | contig 10257 bp, 10 predicted proteins | sample MGYA00580580_ERZ772885 | MGnify/ENA primary metagenome ERZ772885 (study PRJEB29015, sample SAMEA2737673) | human gut metagenome | biome: human gut; feature: human-associated habitat; material: faeces | place: China | collected 2012 ...
AATGCCATAAAAGCTCTGTATTCTCCTTTTCTGGATGACGTATAGTTACATCAGCTAAAAAATGTACTTTCTTATTTCCTGTTGCTGCTTGAATTAAAAGAGCAGAAATTGCACCGCATATATCTGTTTCACATGCTACTGGAAATCCTTCGTCAGCTAGCATTGAATTAACTGCACAGGGAAAAATATCTAATTCATCCTGCATTGCACTCCAACACTGGATACAAGCACAGTTACACTGAAATTTTTTTGCCAAATTTTGAATTGCAACTTTCATCTTCGCAAATGTCCTACGCGGCACTTCCTCTTTGGCTCCTACTCCTTGATAATTCTTCTCAATCCAAGTGCACACATCTTCTACATTTTTTCTCTCCTCTGTCCAGCATCTCTCCATCTCTGATTTCAATTCTGAAAGAGTCAATGGGTAAACTTCTACTCCAAACAATTCCATTAGTTCAGCCTCGTTAGCCATTACGCTAAGAAAATCTGTTGGTCTTGGACCAATCTGAAGAATGCGGATGTTTCTTACTGTTTTTACTACTTGTACCACTCTTAAAAACTTTTCATATCCTGATATAAAAACCCTGTCATCTGGCGCAACATTTGTAATATATGTAAACGTTACATTATGATGTCGCAAAACCTTACCTGTCGCGAACAACCCACACTGTGAATCTCGATCCCTCATTCCATCCAACGCCGGTGCATCATCGCGCGGTCCATATAACAATACCGGAACATTCAAAGCAGCTGCTACTTGGCCAACAACACCTTCACTTCCGAAGTTACAATGTGGAAAAAACAACGCATCTACTTGTTCCCGGCGCATTTTTTCTATCACTTTAGGGACATCTGCTTGTTTCCATAGTAAACCTTCAGAATTAATATCTTCCAAATCTACAATTTCCGGAGAGATTACTTCTATAATTTGTCTTATCTTTTTTTTATAAAACAGTGCAGCTTCCACGCTGAAATTATTTCTTCGAGTTGGAATATACCCTATTTTCACACTTTCACCTTCCTTTTGTGTTCTTTTTTAAATATCCTTTCATGTTTTTAATTTGTATTTTTAAACTCACTCTTTGTGGTTTTCTTGTATTTTTTATACCACATATTATCATGATTGTAAATACATTTTGGTCTTTTTTTCTATTTTTGTAGATTTCAACAAAATATTTCTGTTCTTTTTGTTGTCTTTTTTTGATTCAACATGTATTTTTTTATGTATTTTTACTTGCTTTTTTTCCAATTAATTGCTATAGTAAACGTAAGGCATTTATTCTCATAAAGGAGCATTTCTCATGAATAAGACACAAACAGAATACGGCAAACTGCCTAAATACAAAATTCTCTATAAGTGGATTACCGACCAAATTTATAATGGTACATTTAAATACATGGAAAAGTTACCGTCTGAATCTGAACTATGTAATCAATTTCAAATAAGTAGACAAACAGTACGAAACGCCTTTCAAGAATTGGAAACAGATGGCCTCATTTCCAGATCCAAAGGAAGCGGAAGTTTCGTTGCAAAAGAAGTAGAAGTATTTCAAAAAGAAAAAATAATTGGCATTCTTTTTACCAATGTTGGCAATTACATTAGTTCTAAAATCCTCACTGGCTTTGAAACAGTTTTTTATCCAAAAGGGTATAGTTTGCTTTTAGAACAAAGTCATAATCGCCTTGAAAACGAATCACTTTTTTTAAAGAAAATGCTTAATAGTAAGGTTTCAGGATTAATTATCGAAAGCGTAAAAAGCAGCCTTCCATCTCCATATACAGATTTATATGAACAATTAAGATTACACCACATTCCTTTTGTGTTTATTAATAACCGCCTATGCAACGTAGATGCTCCTAGTGTTATGTGGGATGATGAAAAAGCATCTTATTTGATGACTAAACGCTTAATTCAAAAAGGACACACGAAAATAGCTGGATTATTTCGCTTTGATGAAACGCAAGGATTAAATCGTTATCTTGGATATATCAAAGCATTAAAAGATTTTAATATTCCAATCCAAGAAGATTTTATTTCTTGGTACGGTTTATCAGGACAAAAAGAAGAGTCTAAACGACAATTTAAAAATATTGATTTATTTATTGATGACATTTCAATACAATGTAGTGCGCTGATTTGCTATAATGATCATATTGCTTGTCATGTAGTTCCTTATCTTGCTTCAAAAAACATTTCTGTTCCAGAAGATTTAACTGTTATAAGCTTTGATAATTCCAATGTAACCAAATTGTATGATTCAACCCGAGTTCCTAGTATTAACCACCCGAAAGAGAAGCTTGGAGAAATGGCTGCAAATTTATTGCTTCAATATATTGAAGCTCCTACATCTATTCCTTCCGGACATCCGCAAATTATTTTTCCAGTTTCCAAAGAACAAGAACTTACAATTTTAAACGGAACAATAAACTCTGATTTTTTATAACATCTTTCGTTTTAAAATTTCAAAATTATATTTTAAAAGTTAAAATAACCCATACCGCACAAAAGGCAATGAACCATTTCTGGTTCATTGCCTTTTATTTTACCTACACTGTAATTGTAAATAATAACAATAAAATTTTTCTCCTTCTCCTCAAAAGGAGCCATAATGCTCCACCTCAATTTGACCTCTACAGCCGTAACCCTTTAATATCTTTAATCCGTGATAAGATTGTATTACAGCTACAGCTGATAATGCCGGGCAGTGTATCAATGACGTTGTGCAGGAAGTGTTCCATTTCATCACTCGATGAGGCAACGGCATGTACATGCAGTTTGTCTCTTCCTGTGACGCGGTAAATCTGCGTGACTGTATCATTTTTATATAATATATCTGTCACCTGTGACAGGGAGTCTGGTTTTGTTTCAATTTCAAAATAGCATGATACAGCACCACTGATTTTTTGAGGGTTAATTATAGTTGTATATTCTTCAATTACCCCCTTTTTCTCCAATGCCTGAATCCGGGCTTTTACTGCCACCCTGGAAATACCGGTTTCTTTACCGATATCAGAGTAAGAGATACGTGCATTTTCTATAAGCAACTGGATAATCTTCTGATCCAGTTCATCTAAACCGTCCAGGTACATAAATACCCCTCCTGTAAAATAATATCCTGTAGATAGTAGTTTTCCTGGATATCATATCATTCATATTACCCAAAGTAAACGATGACTTGACTTATTAATTGTAACCACATATAATTGCTTCGTAACGTAACTTTATACTTACACTTCGTATATATAAAGCCTGATGAAGGGAAGGATAAGTGAAATTATGAAACTCGTGGAGGAATATAAGAATGTCAAAAGATGAATACCTGATTACAGATGCGCCTCTTAAAGCTTTGACGGTTTTTGCAATGCCAATGATTTTAGGCAGCTTTTTTCAGCAAATATATAATATGGCCGACTCCATCATCGTCGGTCAGTTTGTGGGTTCTTCCGCACTTGCAGCTGTCGGTGCATGTGCAGCGTTGACTAATGTTTTCATTTGTGTGGCGCTGGGGGCTGGTGTCGGTGCAGGTGTACTCGTGAGCCGCTACTTTGGTGCCAGGGAGTATGGAAAAATGAAAACCATCGTGTCAACGTCTCTGCTTAGCTTTTTAGTTCTAAGCATAGTCCTTGGCGTTTTTGGCTTTTGCTTTTCTCGCTCGATGATGAGTACGCTACAAACTCCTGCCGATATACTGGATGACGCAGTGCTGTATTTGCGGGTCTATTTTATGGGCTTTCCGTTTTTGTTTATGTATAACATTCTTTCAACGATGTTTAATTCTATAGGAGAATCCAAAATTCCACTGGGACTTCTGATTTTTTCATCAATCTTAAATATCTTCATGGATCTTTGGATGGTAGCCGGACTTGATCTCGGCGTGTTGGGTGCAGCGCTTGCAACCTTGATCGCACAGGGAATTTCTGCGGTGTTCTCACTTTTGATTTTCCTTAGTCGGATGCGGCGATATAAAAGTTACTTTGACTGGTTTGACAGGCAGGAGTTACATTCCATGTTTCAGATTGCTGTGCCTTCAGTTCTTCAGCAGTCTACAGTATCTATCGGTATGATGATCGTACAGGCAGTTGTAAATCCTTTCGGTACACAGGCACTCGCGGGGTATGCGGCGACAATGCGGGTAGAGAATGTTTTTTCTCTGATTTTTGTATCTATCGGCAATGCGGTTTCGCCATATGTATCCCAGAATCTTGGCGCAAACAAACCCCAGCGTATTAAAAAAGGATACCGCGCTGCATTAGTGCTGGATGTGTGTTTTGCAGCCATTGCCTTCATTGTGATTGAAACACTCCACACGCAAATTTCCTCGCTGTTTCTTGGTAAAGACGGAACAGACCTGGCCTACCAGGTATCTGGGGATTATATGAGATGGCTTGGCTATTTCTTCATCTTTATGGGAATCAAAATGGCAACTGATGGAGTCCTTCGTGGTCTTGGAATCATGCGCCCGTTCCTCATTGCAAATATGGTGAATTTGGCGATTCGCCTGTCTGTTGCTTTGATTTTTGCACCGCGTTTTGGCATTGAATTCGTCTGGCTTGCTGTACCAGCAGGTTGGTTTGCGAACTTTTTAATATCCTATGTGGCGCTCAGGAGATCATCAAGTCTATAGTATCTGGCTGTATTTTGCAGAAAGTTTTTTTAAACATGCTATAGAAAAATGTTTTTCATTGGACGTGCTGCTTCAGAAATAGCTGAAAGAGAACGCGGGAAATGAAGGAGGTATCATGAAAATTACTTACATTAATCACAGTGGATTTTTAATTGAGACCAGAGACTGCTACTATATTTTTGATTATTACAAGGGTGAATTACCGAATCTTGACAAGGAGAAAGACGTGATCGTTTTTTGCAGTCACTTCCATAAGGATCATTTTAACCCACAAATCTTTGGGATTCTTGAAGATATGGGGATGACTTATCAGGCAGTCCTGGCGAATGATATACGAAAAAGGAATCATTTATCGGATCTGAAGATCACATATGTTTATCATGATCAGACTTATAATCTGGATAATGGCACCCAAGTCGATACATTGCTATCTAACGATAGTGGTGTAGCATTTATTGTCAAAACAAAGGAAGGCACCATTTATCATGCCGGTGACTTAAATGACTGGTATTGGGATGGTGAGCCAAAAGCTGATAACCAGAGACTTACTTCAGCATATCGTGCGGAGATCAGGAAAATCAAGGGTATGCATTTTGATGCTGCATTTGTCCCTTTAGATCCGAGACAGGGAAATCACTATGCCGACGGGATCCTGTATTTCCTTAAAAATGTAGATTGCAATGTCATTTTTCCAATGCATTACTGGAATGATGCCAATGTAATTAAGCGGTTTATTACGGAATATCCGCAATATAAATCACGTATTAAAAACACAGAATGTGCAAAAGGAGAAGAATTATGAAGTTTAAGATGATTCACGAAAACTACAATGTATCAGACCTGGACCGATCTATTAAATTTTACAACGAGGCCCTTGATCTGCACGAAGTGAGAAGAAAGACTACCGATGATTTTATCATTGTGTATTTGAGCAATGATGTAAGTGATTTTGAGTTGGAACTTACCTGGCTTAAAGATCATCCACAGCCATATAATCTGGGTGAATGCGAATTCCACCTGGCATTCCAGGCAGAGGATTACGAGGCAGCGCATAAGAAGCATGAAGAGATGGGATGCATTTGTTTCGAAAATGAAGCAATGGGAATCTATTTCATTGTAGATCCAGATGGATACTGGCTTGAGATACTGCCGTAAAGCTGGTGTATATTGGGAATTTTAAAATCACCTTCAGATTATAAAAAAATAGTCTGAAGGTGATTTTTTCAAATATCTTTAAATGTTGTTTCTCTTTGGAAGTGATTGTTTGTTGTTTACGTGAGAATGTATTTTATGCTTATTTTCCAAATGTATTGCTGGATTTAGCAGCAGCTTTAGCTGCCATGGTGTTGGTGGACTCAAACAAGGAAGTTGTCGGTGCGACCGGACACATCAGTACCCGTCCTGTTCCGCGGTAAACATTTACCAGGCCTTCTCCACTAACCGCTGATCCTACAAGTGTTTTGGTTGATCGTTCTACGGTAAATTCAAGGTTTGATGACCAGCATACGGCAAGGTTTCCATCAATTTTCAGTTCATCATTTTCCAATATGACTTCAATCAATTCATCTTCGGGAACATTAGACTCCAGTGCAGCTACACCATTTCCCTGCAAACTCAGATTAAACAGACCTTCGCTACCTAATACTGCTGATGAAAGGTTCTTTCTGGCTACAACTTTACTTTTTACATTTGCATCACAAGCCAGGAACATGCCATCTTCAATTGTCATTCCGGCCGAGCCCCACTTGCCAACATCTGCAAGAATAATGTATTTATATGTTGGTTCCAGTACCAGACAGCCTTCGCCAACATATTCCGGTTTAACTGCGGTTTCTTTTGTAACCGCACCCTTGAGTGCCTTTCCAAGGAAATCTCCGATACCTTTTACACCAGATGTGGCTTGTACATTACCACCCATCCATTGCATGGCACCAGCCTGGATAACAGCTGAATGGTCTTTATCAATATCAATAACAACCTGTCTTCTTCTGACATTCATTTTACTCATGAAATACTCATTCATTGCATTCATAGGTGAAACGCTGGCATCCTGCACATATTCAAGCACATGGAAGTTTCCGATACTTTTCGCATATTTTCTGTTTTCATTTTGTAAGTTTTCAATTCGCATAGCATAATCTCCCTTTTAATAATAATCTATGATGTTGCTCGGATATGCTTATTATAAAAGAGTCAGCATAGATAGAAAACAATTCGTGCAGAGAAATATAAAGACAGAATTCTCAAAATTCGAGAAATATAAAGATGCAATTCCTCATGGTGGATGTGTATTATGAAAAATAAATTTGTTATAGTGACAATATCAACAAAAAAGCAGAATGTAAATGGGGTGATCAGATGGAAGCAGCACAGAGAATTCGATTAATCCGGATTATAGAAAAGATGGAGAAAAATCCGGCATTCAGTAATAAGCTTGGTATAAAGAACACATCTGAATATTTATCAGAAAAAGAACAGAAAAAATGAAAGACACATGTCAGAAGGAGTAAAAAATGTTATCGTTATTATTTACAATTTGTATAATTTGGTTTGTTGGAAAATTTTTTATATTTGGGTTAAGAGCATCCTGGGGAATTATGAAACTACTTTGTACAGTTATTTTCTTCCCGGTGATATTGATAGGTATGGTTATAGGTGGACTGATGTACATTGCTTTCCCATTATTGATCATTGGTGGCATTATAGCATTGGTGACATCACATTCATAATCGATCAGGAGGAGAAAACAGAAAGTATCGTCAATCAATTACAGCGTATGTAAAGGAAAAGGCAATGAGTCAGAAATGGTTCATTGCCTTTCGTTGCGTTATGGCTTATTTTAATTTTTCTTTTTTGGCATTTAAGAGCTCAAGATTCTTGGTGAAGGCGCTTTCTCCGGAACCTTGATACCAGCTTTGCGGATCATAGCATCAAAATTTTTTTCAATTATATGCAGGGTATTCTGTTGCTTCTGGAGATCCTGCTTTTCTTTTTTTGCTGAGGACAGTTCTTCTTCCAGTTCCATCTGTTGGCGCTGCAGTTTTTCAGCCGACGGAAGTTTGTGAATACCAAATTCTGAGCACGTATGATGTCACGACAGGTCCGATAGACTTCACAGTGTTTCTGAATTACTTGTTGATTTTGAATTGCCAGCCTCGTTTGCTGAATCTTATTATCGGTGGCATGAATGGAAGCCTCCAAATCTGCAACATGATTTTGGAATTCTTCGTAGTTTAGTTGGCAATTAAAGGCCTTTAATCAGCGTTTAATCTGCCATAGGACCCAATTATCCCCGCCATAGAACCAGTTGGTTGTCGGGATTTTCACACAGCCATTTATTGTAAGATGATAACATCAAAAAAGAAGAAAAATCCAAGGAGGACTGGCAAATGAAAGGTTATGACACAAGCAACGGATATATGGGATATGTAGAAGGCAAATACATTTTATTTGCCAGTGAACGGGAATATTTCGAGTTTATGGAAGATTAAGAGGAGGAAGGGCAATGAGTAAAATTTATTTCACACTGACAGGAACAAATCATTATTTCGGAAAAGAATTTCTGAAAAAAGGAACGAAGATCCGCTTAGAAAAAGAACCAGACAATGAGTATGACAAGGAAGCAATTAAAGTAATTTACGAAGGTCTGGGAAAAATCGGATATGTAGCGAACAGTTCTTATACAGTACTTGGAGATTCCATGAGTGCCGGAAGAATCTATGACAAAATCGGGAAGAAAGCAAAAGCAAAAGTGGTGCTTGTCACAGAGCACGGAACAATCTGCAGCATCAGCAAGAAGAGCCTTCTGGATAATCAAAAGAAGGTTAAGAAATCTGAAACAGAAGTTGAAGAATAAATTTCCAAGGTTATAAAAATGGTAGAAAAAGGTGATTTATGAGCAGAAAAAATATTTCATATGTAAAAGGTTATGAACATTCAGATTTTACTGATTTGCTTAATGAATTACAAGGAAAAAAACAAAATATAGAAATGGCAGATGGAGCATTGGCACTTGATGCTCCATCATCAACGGAATCTGTCTGCTCATATGAAGAATCGGAAGAACGTCATCGTATTATGAGTGATCAGAGAATTAAATATCTTTATTCAAAGAAAGATGGCATTATTCACGATAAGCATTGTGATAATGCAAAAGATATTCTGGATGAAGATTTACTCTGGTCTGAAGAATATCTTCCGAAATTAAAACCGTGTCCTGATTGTATGATTCATGCTTACGTTATAGCCGGGGCAAAAGATCCAAAGGAGATAGAGACATATCTTGATTTTTTTGAGAGAACCAAAATGACAACAGAGCAGATCAGAAATATCTATGTTGAGAATGGAATGAAAACCAGGATATCTATAGACACTATGACAGTGTGGCATAAGGAAGATACGTGGAGAATAAAAAGCCTTCCAAAGAAAGGGCATGTGCAGCTTTACCACAATAATTATGCTGTGAGAGCAAACGGAGTACGAGAGTTTACTCAAGGGTTTCATATTCAAAGTCTTATGTGCGCAGATACCGATATCAGATATGTGCTGAACATAATTAAGAAATATGAATATAAACCAGAAGAATATGCATTACACAACGGTAAGTTAAATAAAGCTGAGAAAAAGAAAGCAAAACAGTGCCAGGTAGAAAAAATACAAAAGTTAACACTTTCATTAGAAGCATTGCTTGGCGAGAAGACAGCAGAACCAACATTATGGCAGAAAGTGAAGTCATATATATCCGGCTTATTTAGCAAGAAAACATTCTTTGAGTTGAATGACTTTCTGCTGGTATCAGAGCAGGGATATCCCAAGAATCAGGCAATCTGTGTTTACATATGGAAAGATAAGAATGAACAGTTATTCTGGCAGACGGGTATCTATAATCAGAAACTGAAACAATTCTCAGTTTGTTATGGAACAGTGAGGTATGCGATTAATGAAGATAAAGTAATTGCTTGGAAAAAAATGAATGCAGATGCTGTGGCGTTAGAGATAACGGATCGCAGGAATTAGAAATAGTAATCAAAACTAGGGATAAAATGGGAAAAGAACAAATATTTTTACAGGGAGAGGTGATAGTGCAGAATGATAAGTATGTTTTACAGGAAAGATTCACTATAGAGGTTATATCTATGTTATACTTGAGTTGATGTTGAGTGAGAGTATTTGAATTGAATATAGCAGAACAAAATCTGAGAATAAAAGATAAATTTTCTGTATTATCAGTGGAAGTTGTACAGAAATAATAATGCGATATGTGTAAAGTATTTTATGAAACCGGAGGACAAATAAATGGCTGAAATTGAAAATAGCACCAGTTGTCGTTGGTGTTGCTCAGAAGGTGGCTAAGGATGAAAAAAACCAAGCTATTGATGTAGGAGCGAAGGCTGTCGAAGGTTTTGTAAAAGCAATAAGAAAAAAATGAAATCCGAAAATCAAGATAGTGCACTTGGAAACGGAGTACAGGAGAAAGTAAATGGTAAAGCAAATTGTAAGAGACGTTTTCTTTTTAGGTCAGCCATCCGAACCAGCCACGAAAGCAGACATCCAGGTTGGAAAGGATCTGCAGGACACACTGCGGGCAAACCGGGAACGTTGCGTTGGTATGGCTGCAAATATGATTGGTGTA
>ERZ772885.2178-NODE-2178-length-10248-cov-4.495536_pt1 | contig 10248 bp, 10 predicted proteins | sample MGYA00580580_ERZ772885 | MGnify/ENA primary metagenome ERZ772885 (study PRJEB29015, sample SAMEA2737673) | human gut metagenome | biome: human gut; feature: human-associated habitat; material: faeces | place: China | collected 2012 ...
ATCTTACCAAACCACTGGAGTCAGAAAAACTGATTCGTGCCTTAAGTAGATTCTTATGAGATACCGGAAGGATATGATAAAAAGAATAATTCCTAAAGAAAGAGGAATACGTATGAACATTGTTTTTTCATCTGATAAGAAAGAATATAATACTATTAAAAAAGGTACTGAAATACTGCTGGCTGAAAATGACGGTTTCAACCAAAATATATAATTGTTTGTTAAATTTCAGGACAGACCAGAAATATTGATCAATAAAAGAAAAAACCAGATTCATATCATCTGCCGGGAAATATCTCATTATTACCGCGCACTTAATTATGCCATACATCATATGGAAGAGGATGAATTTCAATATCAAGAGCATGTCTGCTTTGAAAGAAACGGTCTTATGCTGGATTGTTCCAGAAATGCTGTATTTACAGTTGAAAAGGTGAAATTCCTGATCAAGATACTGGCAAAACTTGGAATGAATGTACTCATGCTTTATACAGAAGATACCTATGAAGTAGAGGGGCAGTCTTATTTTGGGGCTTATCGAGGAAAATACACCAAGGACGAAATAAAAGAGCTGGATGCTTACGCTTCCATGTTTGGGGTAGAGCTTGTTCCGTGTATTCAGACCCTGGCTCATCTGCACAATGCGCTGAAGTGGCCGGGAATGGATAAGATTCGTGATTCTGCGGACATTCTCCAGCCTGAAAAAGAGGAAACTTATCAGTTTATTGAAAAGCTGCTCAGCTCAGTAAAGGAGAATTTTTCTACCAACAGGGTACATCTTGGAATGGATGAGGCTGTCATGCTGGGACTTGGAAATTATCTAAAAGAAAATGGATATAAAAAAGGGTCACTGATAATCGAGGAACATTGTAACAGGGTCGTAGATATTTGCAGAAAATTAGAATTAAAGTCTATGATATGGAGTGACATGTACATTACAGCAAATTCTACAGGCGGATACTATGATCTGCCCGAAAACACGGACTGCTCCAAATGGGAAAAACCGAAAAAAGATCTAGGATTAGTATATTGGGACTATTATCATGCTGATACCAGAACCTATGAAAAAATGCTGGATATCCATGCGCAGCTTTCGGATAACGTTATTTTTCCAGGATCCAATGTCAGGCATTTTTGATTATCATGTGAAAGAATCAGGTGTCAATACAAAATCTTACTACCAAAACATACAGAAATATATGAAGGAATGTGCAAAAAAACAGGAAAATATCAGCTTTTATTCTCGTTTTATGAAAAACTGGCGGCGGTATTAGCTGATAAAGCCGATTTGGGCATGTGTATAAAATCAGCATATCGGTTTATACAGGAAATCAAAACTATTCTCACAGAATGGTTTTGGTTTCCTTTTTTGCTGTTACAAATCAGTTACAACTGCAATATAGAATTTAATGTATAATTAACCTGTGAAAAGATATTTATAAAAACATGTGAGGTAATAATTATGAAGGCAAGAATTCTTGTGATAGAAGACGAAATGTCAATCAATGACCTGCTATGTATGAATCTGGAGATTGCAGGGTATGAAACAGTAGGATATCTGGATGGAAATGAGGCATATGAAGCAATTATTCAAGATCATGCGTTTCAGTGTGCACTTGTAGATATCATGCTTCCCGGAAGAGACGGCTATAGCCTGTTACCGAAACTGAAGCAGTATGAAATCCCCGTAATATTTCTTACCGCAAAGGGAGATATCGCGAGCAAGATAAAGGGATTAAAAGACGGTGCGGAAGATTATATTGTAAAACCATTTGAAATGCTGGAAGTGATGGTCCGTCTTGAAAAAGTACTGGAACGTAATGGCACTGTACAAGAACAGATTCAAATCGGTGATGTCATCATTGATACTGCTAGTCGCACTGTTACAAAAATGGGCATGGAAATCTATTTAAAGCCAATGGAATATAACTGCCTCATGGTGTTCGCCAAAAATCCGAATAAAGCACTGACCAGGAATCAGATTCTGCAGGAACTGTGGAATGAAGAGTTCTGCGGAGAAACAAGAACTGTGGATGCACATGTGGGTCGTATCAGGAAAAAACTTGGCTGGCAGGATAAGATTAAAACAATTCCCAGAATCGGTTACAGACTTGAGGTGGATTTATGAAACTCTTAATAAAGATCTTTTTTCAGACTACATGTATCATTCTGTTGGTATCGTCAGGGATCTTTCTCTATACCACTTATTGTTGGAAAAATCAGAGTATACAGAATATCAACAGTTATGAAAGCAGTATATTCAGAACAAATATCTTACAGTTTGAAAATAAAACAAGCCTTTCTGACAATCAGAAACAGAATGCCGACAACGAAATGCGCCCCCAAATAGTTACTTATGCTTTTCGGCAGGTTTTTCATGACAGCGCGGTTTTGTATCTTGATGGAAAAATGACCTATAATGGAACTGTTTATGAATTCGACGTAAAAAAGTTAAGAGAATTATGTAAAAGTAAGGCAAACATGGTGGATCATGGCAGCAACAGTGACGGTCATGGCCCTATGATCAGTCAGATAAATGGAAGGACACTTTTGTTATTTTACTATGGCAATGTAAATATGGGATATCAGATTGTTACTTATAAAGATATAACAGATGTAATAGAAAAAAGTCATCTGCTGTTTTTTCAGACGGGTGGATTTACTTTATCTTTGATCGTGGTGATGGGAATTGTCCTTTATTTGAGCCTTCGAAAAATCACAGCGCCGCTTATAAGCCTAAGAGAGGCTACGCTTCTTGTTTCTGAAGGTATTTATGATTTTAAAGTACCGTCAGAGGGAAATACAGAACTTGCGCAGGTAGGTGCAACCTTTAATTTTATGACAGGTAAAATAAAAGAACAAATTGAAAGTCTTTCTAACATAAACCGGACACAAAAACAGCTTATTGGAAGCCTGGCTCATGAACTGAAGACCCCAATGACTGCAATCATAGGTTATGCAGATACATTGCTTACTGTGCGCCTAACCCCGGAAAGGCAGGAGAAGGCTCTTATTTATATTGAAAATGAATGTCGCAGGCTGTCAAGACTTTCTATGAAAATGCTGGAATTAACCGGACTCTATGAAGCTTCGGAAGACTCATTCAATCCAGTGGAAATACAGGTGGATAATTTCCTGAAAGAAGTAAAAGAACTTATTGATTGCAGGCTTCAAGAAAAAAACATCTCTCTTGATGTATTTTGTGAACCAAAAGAATTGGTAAAGAAGTTTGATCAGGACTTAATGATAAGTGTAGTGACAAATCTAATTGATAATGCAGTCAAAGCTTCCAGGAAAGAATCTAAAATTGTGCTTGAGGCAACCCCAGACCATCTGATGGTTCAGGATTTTGGAAAGGGAATACCGAAAGAGGATCTGGAAATGGTGACGGAACCATTTTATATGGTAGACAAATCTCGTTCCAGGGCAAAAGGAAGTGTAGGGCTCGGTCTTTCTTTATGTCAGAAAATTATAGAACTGCACGATTTCCAACTGAAGATTGAAAGCAATCCGGGAAAAGGAACTACCGTCTCTGTTTTCTGGTAATCACACTAACGTTTACATATCAGTTACAAATCGCGAAAGATTTGGCGTAATGCTCGATGATATACTTATAACAACCTTAGAAAGGAGATATTACCAGAAATGAGAAAAAACATAAAAAAGTTTGCAGGAATAGTGCTTTGTATTGGAATGTTTACAGGATGCGCACAGACCCCGGATTCTTCTTTGGTAAAGCCGAAGGGGAGCAAGGCTGTAGATGCTTATACGGAAGCGGATGATGTTAGCGGTTCTAAAGGAGAAGCATCTGAAAGCAAGAACGATGACGGTTCAGAGTCAAAGACAACCATCAGGAATCTCATTGATGCTCCTCAAGATTATAAAAGCCATGTGGAAGATGACAGTGCCAAGCTCGTGGTAAATACAGATGCAAGCGTAGAAATTCCGGAAGTGGAAAAGATATCTGCTATTTCTGTCACCGCGGCAGAAGTTACCCAGGAGCTTCTCGACCGTATTACAAACGCATTCTTCTCAGAGGCAAAACTTTATACCATGGATAGTTATTATGTGAAGACAAAGGATGAAATTAAAAAAACTCTGGATGAACTAAAAGAAGACGTTGCAAACGGAAACCTGGATCCGTATAACTATGGAACAGATGATGATGGGAATTATGTCTATGATATCTATGAAGATATTGAGACATGGGAACAGGAATACGAAACTGCTCCGGAAAAGAAAACCCTGACAGAGGCAAAACCTGTTGCCGGAAATTTTTTCGATTGTATTGCACAAATGCCAGACGATTCACAATTCTATTATAAAATATCTTCCGATGGCTCCGATACCTTGTCAGTCAAGATCAAGAAAGCAGCAAACAAGGGCGGGGAAAAAATACCGGAGGATGCAATGTGGTGTGATTACGGATATTCTGAAGAGGAAGAAAAACCCACAGAAGAATCAATCGGGCTGTCCCTGGATGAAGCAAAAAAACTTGTAAAGGAAAAAGTTGAAAAAATGGGCATCACAGATTTACAGTTTTCTAACTGGAATTACGCGGTGTGCAAAAGTTTTGAAGGCGATAATAGTTCAGGTAATTTTGGAAATGGATATAGAATTGATTATGCACGTACCATAAATGGTGTGCCGGTAACTCAGACAATTGCAGACGGTGGGGCATTGGAAGATATGGACAGCACAATGGAAACATGGTCTTATGAAAGTCTCTGTTTCTATGTCGATAAAGATGGCATAGAAAGCATGACTTATTCAAATCCCTACACAATTGGTAAAATAAAGACAGAGAATTTAAATCTTCTTTCATTCAGCGAGGTTATGAAAATTTATGAAAAAATGATGGTGGTAACAAACGCTGATAATATGCAATATGAAAATTCCAGGGTCTATAATATTGATCGGATCGTTCTTGGTTATGCCAGAATATATGAGCCGTCTACTGACGCACACACAGGTATTTTGATCCCCGTCTGGGATTTTTTCGGCAGCATGACTTCAGAAAGTGAATATAACGGAGAAACAGAATCAAATACCAGTAAAGATCCGAATGAAAGCTTCCTTACCATTAATGCCGTGGATGGCAGTATTATAAACCGGAATCTGGGTTACTGACATGAGACAGGTATTTGGAATTGTAAGGTACAATTTCTTCGGATTTTTACGCAATCCCAAAGTTATTTTTATATTTCTGTTAGAATTTGTACTTAGTTTCCTGCTTACAGGCAGAATCATGGTTGTAATGGAGACCTACGATACACCGGTACAGGCCATTGAACCATTTATCTGGACATTTGGGGATGGGATAGCAGTACTGTCCAGTTCGCTGCTCTTGCTTCTTATGTTTTCTGACCTGCCGAAGATGACACCTATTACTCCATACCAGCTGACCCGGACAACCAAGAGGAAATGGCTTTTAGGTCAATTCATTTATGTTATTCTTGTAACTGTTTTATATACGGTTTTGATGCTGCTGTTTACGGCCGTGCTGTGTATGAAAAAGAGTTATCCAGGTAACCTGTGGAGCGAAACTGCGGCCATGCTTGGTTATTCAGAATTAGGAAAAAACCTGCAGGTCCCTTCTACAGTAAGAGTCATGGAAAGTATTTCACCTTATGGCTGTATGCTGCAGGTTTTCTTCCTGTTGTTTTGTTATTCGCTGACCTTAAGCTTTGTAATCCTTGTAGGAAATCTCTATAAAGGGAAGACTAAGGGGATGATTTTTGGCCTTCTTTACAGTGTCTTTGTTTTTTTATTGGACCCGAAAGTACTGGCTGCAATTTTACATAAAGAAAAATACGAAATGTATCAGGTAAATGTATTAATCTGCTGGATCAGTCCTCTGAACCAGGCAGTATACGGAAAACATAACTTGGGTTATGACCCATTGCTCCCGAAAATCTCGCATTCCTATATGTTTTTTCTGGGTATTTTAGTTCTTCTTGCAGTTTTTGCAATTAACCGGATGAAAAAATATACCTTTGAATTTCTTGGAGAAAAGACATGATCGGAAGGGGGAATACCTGTGTGGGGTGAAACAAAACGTATGTTATTTAATAAGAATTTTCTGGCAGCATGGCTGATAGCCTGCATTTCCATAGCCATTGGACAGACTTATCCCAGCTTAAAAAAAGCACTGACATGTGGTACTTTTATCAGTATACTGGAAGGTTCCTTAAAAAGTCAGGCAGTATCTTTTGCCATTCCGGTAGCAGCCGTATTGCCATGGAGTGATTCCATTCTGCAAGAATATAAAAGTGGATTTTTAAAGGAGATACTTCCCAGAACGACTCGCAGACAGTATATCGAAGGTAAAGTCTTTTCCATTATGGTATCTGGTTTTATGGTCTGGACGTTATCTATACTAACGGTACTTTTTATCAATTTTATTGTGTTCTATCCGCTGGAGATACAGGGTGCTATTCAGAAAGAAGCACTTCTGGACTTGCTCATGAAGGCATTCCGGACAGGACTTATCGGAAGTATCATAAGTACTTTCGGTGGAAGCTGCGGGATTTTATGGGATTCTGCTTACATGGTATATGGAATCCCTTTTGTAAGCTTCTATTTCGGAATTATTCTTCATGACCGCTATTTTAAAAATCAGATATGGTTTTATCCAGTAGAATGGATACTGGCTGATGAAAATTGGGGACCGGACAAAATAGGAGTTTGGCTATTTCTACTGTTGTTTTTATTAGTAATGCTGGGAATTCTGGGAGGTGTTTTATATGGAAGATTGGAAGAAATCTGAAGGGACATTTAATCTGGCCTGTGATCCGCAAAGAGCAAGTGGAATGATGCAGAACACCTGCGTAAAAATAGAACACGTGACCAAACGTTTCGGTGAAGACATCGTGTTACAGGAAGTAAATCTTTCCTTGAAAACAGGGAACGTCTATGGGATTGTTGGAAATAACGGTTCCGGAAAGACCGTCCTTATGAAATGCATCTGTGGGTTTCTCCCTGTAACTACGGGCACTATTTTTGTATTTGGAAAAAAAATAGGCCATGATGTGGATTTTCCTGAAAGTCTTGGAGTTATTATCGAGACTCCCGGTTTTCTTACACAATATACGGGCTTTAAAAATCTGGAGATCCTGGCAGACATGAATGGCCGGATCTCGAAGGCCGATATCCGCATAGTCTTAAAAAGGGTAGGATTGGATCCGGACATGAAGAAACCAGTCGGAAAATATTCCCTTGGAATGCGTCAACGCCTTGGTATTGCACAGGCCATTATGGAAGATCCTCTGTTTTTGATCCTGGATGAGCCGTTTAATGGACTGGATAAACATGGCGTGGAAGAAATAAGAGAACTGCTGCTGGATTTAAAAGCAGCAGGAAAAACCATTTTGTTGGCAAGCCATAATGAAGAGGACATCAGAATCTTATGTGACCACGTATATGAAATGGATGGAGGAATCTTAAGAGAAAGGACTGCCTGATAATGAAAAATTTATTTGTAAAAACGGCATTAGTATTGTGTACGACAATAATATTTCTTCCAGCTACCGTTTTTGCCACAGAGCCTCAAAACACGGAAGTTACATCTGCTGAAGAAGGATTTACGGACTCAGATCCGTCCGTATCTTATGAGAATGACAACTCGTTAACCCTTGATGAAAAAGAGGATGAATCTACGAGTACCGAACCTCCGAGTACCGAACCTCCGGCAGAGGATGAAAAGACTCCTGATAAAGCTGATACCGATAAAGAAAATCCGGATCCGGATATTTTTACATCAGGAGATGACTTTGGTGATGGTTCTAAATCGAATCCTTTTCATGTTGTAATAGACAGTGATAATCCGGAGGACGGTGACGCCCCGCAGATAACAGATCCGGTTATAGACAACGGGTATTCGGGCGGTGGGGGAGGAGGTAATTCAACATCAGACTCATCAAGTGAAAAAATATTACATAAACCGCAGGTATTATTAGAAGACAACAATCTTTCAGGTGGACGATTGGAGGCTGGTTCTACAACAGAAATGTCGCTGACATTTCGAAATAAAAGCTGCAGTCAAAATGTATTTGGTTTAAAAATTTCCCTTTCTACAGAGAACAAAGGAATCGAATTTGAGAAAAACTCTTTTTATGTACAAGTCCTGGCTCCTGGTGAAGCAATTACTTTGGAACAGATGATTACTATAACAGAAAACTGTGATCCTGGCCAGGCTGTCATTACTTTTTCTCTGGATTATGAAGATTCGAAAGCAACGGCAACTACCGGTACAGAATTACTGTCTTTTCAGATCATCCAACCGGTTCGTGTTAAGCTGGAAGCTTCAGATATTCCATCTGTTTTATACACTATGGATACAGTAGAGATCCCGGTAAAAGCAATGAATCTCGGAAGAGACAAAATATACAATGCAAGTGTCAGCTTAAAGGCTGATGAATTAAGTTCAAACGATACTGCATTCTTAGGGACCATAGAGGCCGGAGATTTATCCCAGGGAAGTCTTCGCATATATGTAAAAGGAAAAACAGGAAAATGTGCAGGTCAATTAATTCTTACGTATGAGGATGCCGATGGCAAATCATATGAGGAAGAAATAAAATTTGATTCTGAAATCAAAGAAACCCAGATAAAGTCCTTAAAGGTTGAAGATGACCAGGAGAAAACCAATAATTGGTGGTATTCCATAGCTGCAGTTGTTGCAGTACTGCTTATTTCCATAATCCTGCTTCTGGTCAGAAAGCTTCATAAGAAAAATATCCTTCTTGAAGAAGCGAGAAAGGCGGCTTCTCATTGAAAAGAAAAAAAATAGACAGCTTTACCTTATTTGTCATACTTCTGCTGGCATTGATACTTACATTATTAGGAATGCTGCTGGCAGGCATGAAAGAAGAAAAACGGCAATTTACTGTGCTGCTCCCACTTGGAGATCTGGCTTATGATGAAGATTTTTTGCAGAAAGCGAAGAAGATAAAAGGTATAAAAGAAATCTGGCCAGTCATAGAAGTCCCGGTTGTCATCAAAATTGAAGATTATACGGAAACAACGACTTTTTCAGGAATTGATATGAATGCGTTTGGAAAAAATCCAACTCAGAATGAACTGGGGAAGATGCCGTTGTTATTGCTGGGAAATGGTTCCCTACGGGATATGAAAGACTATAATAATCATGCCATTTCAAAAAAACAACAGGAAAAATTTTTAGAGATGGGTGAAAACCTGAATATTTTTTATTCCCTGGATGAAAAAGAGAAGGATACTTCCAAAGCCACGGATGATCTTACCACTTTATCCGGCAATTCCGCAAGAGGACCGCAAACCTCATATATGCCCTGTAAAGCCGCTGTAGTAATAGAAGGCAACGAAATCTACATACCCATTTCCCAGGCACAGGATCTCTGCAGAGAAATAGGAGAGCCTTCTGAAATCAGTAAAGTATATCTAAAAATAAATGGAAAAAATAACCTGGAGAACGCAAAGAAAATACTTTCAGGAATTTAACATAATATATAGCAAGAAGTCTCTTTCCTTTACAGATGTGCAATGAATTGTAAAAGCACTGTACGAACGCTGTAAAAGCAAATAAGAACACTTGGTTGGTGATGCAGTTCATGGTATAATAGTATCAGTTGATAACATAAATGATAAAAAAGCTAATTTTGTAAAAAAAAGAATCACAATGTACATTTGAATATCAGATTTACTGCTTTTTGATCATGTGGTTGTAATGTTCCGTGCATAGCCCAGAATGGAACTAAGTAAATTTATCAATGTCTGTTCTTTTTTCAAAATCTGAGATTTAAATGGCAGAAGTATATCACATGATAATGCTTATGGTATGGAAAAAAGCTTTCGTTGTAGCCTATGGTTCTGCATGAAAAGTTATTGGATAAAAGATACTGATTAATACTTGGTAAAATGAGGAAGCTCACAAATGAAAAAAATTACAATTGCCTTAATTATGGTTATATCATTAATAGCACCAATTCAGACAATGGCGGAGAGTGTTACCCAGAACGGTACAATAATAGAGCCTTTGGAACAGAATATTGAACAGATCATCGATGAAATCACTTCTGAACCGCGTCCAATAAATTCTGATGCAATACAGAATGTAAAAGAATATATTAGTGAATATTTTGGCAATCTGGGATATGACAATATAGAATACCAGAAATTCGAATATAACGATGAAAACAATGAGAATGCAATAAGGCATTCCTCGCAGGCGGATGTGTTTCTGGCATCAACAGCCGAGAATGCAATTGT
>ERZ772885.2181-NODE-2181-length-10235-cov-5.481925_pt1 | contig 10235 bp, 10 predicted proteins | sample MGYA00580580_ERZ772885 | MGnify/ENA primary metagenome ERZ772885 (study PRJEB29015, sample SAMEA2737673) | human gut metagenome | biome: human gut; feature: human-associated habitat; material: faeces | place: China | collected 2012 ...
AAAAAACGGATAGAATAAGAAGATTCCAAAAATCAGGAAACTTGGAAACAGGTATGCGTAAGCACTTGTGTTTTTTAATTTCTTCATAATCCTAAACACCTTCCATTTGCTTATTTATCTTGTACTTATAGCAATTCCATAAAATACTGCAATTGCTATATTTCCATTCAAGTATCAGAAATCAAAAGCGCCATATCAGAAGCGATAAGACTCTTCATTTATGAAAACGCTCCACGTTTCAGCGTAATATTCTCCTGTGTTTCCATATCAAACGCAGAAATATATGCCATATCGATCCAGAGAGTCACGCTGTCTCCCTTGTCGATCAGGCTGTCTCCGGAAACTTTTGCACAGCAGTCCTGACCATCGTGATTGAAATGAAGAATTACTTCTGCCCCAAGCAGTTCTCTGGCTGTGACTGTGACTTCCATTTTCCACTCGCCTCTGGTATCTGCGCCTGCCGGTTTTTCCAGGAAATGTTCCGGGCGGATTCCAAGTTCAATATTTCTGCCGATATAGCCCTGGCGCTTCAGGATTTTCCAGAGGAAATCAGGGATTGGAATATCTCCGTCCTGCTCTGTACAGAATGTCGGGATTCCCATCTTCTCCATTGCCAGACCTTTGATAAAGTTCATAGATGGAGAACCGATGAATCCTGCAACAAAGCGATTTACTGGGTAAGCATACAGGTTCTGCGGAGTATCTGCCTGCTGTACTGCTCCCTGATTCATCACTACGATCCTGTCTCCCAGAGTCATTGCTTCTGTCTGATCATGAGTGACGTAAATAATGGTGTTCCCAAGTGCTTTGTGAATACCTGCAAGTTCTACTCTCATCTGGGTACGAAGTTTGGCATCCAGATTGGATAATGGCTCATCCATAAGAAGTACTTTCGGCTCACGGATGATAGCATTTCCGATGGCTACTCGCTGACGCTGACCACCTGAAAGATTCTTTGGTCTTTGTTTCAGCAGATTTTCCAGTCCCAGAAGTTCTGCTACATGATGAACCTTTTTATCAATCTCTTTTTTCGGTACTTTTCTTACCTGCAAAGAGAAAGCAATGTTATCGTAAATATTCATCTGTGGATAGAGAGCATAGCTCTGGAAAACCATTGCAAGGTCGCGCTCTTTTGGTTCCAGATAGTTGACCAGTTTGTCTCCGATCCATAATTCACCGTCGCTGATATCTTCCAGTCCTGCGATCATTCGAAGTGTGGTTGACTTTCCGCATCCGGACGGACCAACGAAAACTACCAGTTCTCCTTTTTCTATTTCAAGATTAAAATTCTTTACTGCCTGAAAGCCGTTTTCATAGCTTTTGCAGATGTCTCTTAATATGATTTCCGACATTTGATTTCCTTTCCTCTCCTGCTTTTACGATTAATATTTTTCACTGATATTTTTGTCGGACTGCTTTGGCAATGCCTTTTCAGTTATCTTTATGAAAAATATCTGGCAAGCTTTCCCAGTGACTGGCACCGGAAACCATTTTTCCATTCTTCTGCACTGGCTTCGCCTGTCAGTACCAGACAACTGTCAATTCCTGCCCGTTTCCCGCATTCCATATCTGTGTAGATTCTGTCACCGATAAGCAGGGTCTGTTTCGGGGTGCATCCTGTTTCTTCCAGACAGGCATATACCATTCCGGGTGCAGGTTTGCCGATATATTCCGGTTCTCTGCCAACAGATGCCGTAATCATCCGGCAGATGGAACCGCAGTCCGGTACCATTCCGAAATCAATGGGGCAACGCAGATCCGGATTTGTTGCAAACCAGGGAACCTTTGTCTCTGTGAGCTGTTTACAGACCTGAACCAGTTTCTCGTAGGTAAGCTCTGTATCATAAGCACAAAGTACGCAGTCTACATCATCCCCTGCCTGATCTGTGATATTCAGACCTGCTTTTCGCAATTCGCTGCAGTAGGTTTCGGTAGCTGCTACCAGAATTTTCTCATTTCCGTAATATTTCTTCATGAAATCTCTGGCGTAAGTTCCTGCAGTGATAAATTCCTCTTCCGTAGTTTCAATTCCCCAGTCATGAAACTGCTCTACATAATCACTGGCTGCTTTGGACGAGTTATTTGTCAGAAAACGGAAAATTCCACCGTTTTCTTTTACTGTCTGAAGAAAGTCTGCTGCACCCGGAAGAAGTTCACTTCCCAGAGCAACAGTTCCGTCAATATCCAGGAGGAACAGCTTTTTTTCTTTTATCATTGATGCAAGATTGTTCTGCATATTGATATCTCTCTCCTCTATTTGAGCTTTTATTGTCATTGCATTGTCCATCGACATTTTGCTTTTGACCACTGGCATTATTATAAAAACTTTTTAGCATTACTAACAATCTTATTTTTGGCAAATAAATGTTAAATGCGCATAAAAAAATCACGACTGTTCGCCGTGATTTTTTTACATTTTGATTTTATTGCTGTTGTCTTAATTATCTGTTTCTGCCTTTGTTTCTGCATTATTCATGCATTGGATATGAGTTTTTTTCTCATTTTACTTAGATTTTATTTGTTTAATTTACAGAGATTCCGGTCTTTCTATCTCATAGTTGGACCAGTCATCGACTGTAGTAGATGCAGATGTATCTGCGCTGTCCTGATAGGAGCCTACTGTGATTGTGTAGTCACTGTCACCCTCTACATAAGTTGTTCCGTCTGTACCTACGATGGAAACTGTTTTGCCGTCTGCATCTGTGATGGTTCCTGCGTTTGACAGGGATGTAATGATGCTGTCGCCGGTTACTGTCCATGTAGAATCTTTGTCAATTACTACGTTACAATATCCGTCTCCACCGTTTCCTGCGTTGGATTCATCATTGACAAACGCACCTTCCAGTGTGCTGCCGTTGATCATGTAGAAATCAAGGTCACTGATGGAATCCCAGATTACATTTCCTTTCATATCCTGGCTGTCTGCTGTGAAATTGCAGTCAGATCCGTTGGCACCGCTCTGTCCCCATCCACGCTGGTTGTTGTTTCCTGTGCACTGCAGGAAGAATTCATTGTCATCATTGTATGTGATGTCTACGTCCTTTAATGTGATAGTACATTCTGTGTTTGTTGTATAGAATAAGCCGCCATTCTTGGATGTAATCGTTCCACCATCCATCTGGAATGTACTGTTACCTACTTCAGAATCACCGGACATGCTCTGGTAGAGAATGACTGTCCATGTAGTATCATTCTGATCATCATCACTCATATTTCCGGTCAGATTGCTGTTATAGAGTCTCAGAGAGTTTAATCCCTCGATGCAGACTGCTTCTGAACCATTTGCTGTCAGTTCTGCGTTGTTGACTGCGATATCTGCTGTACAGTAAACCGCAGGGGAACCTACACCATTAGAAGTATAAGTACCTCCGTCCACTACCATTGTTCCGCCGCCTCTGTCACTGCGGATTGCCGCGGAGGATTCGCCTTTTGTCTCTACATTCAGATCCCAGGCATAGAGCTTGCCGCCACCTGCTGCGTGGATTCCGCCTGAAGTATCCTGCTGTGTGGTGATATCTGTATCTGCTACATATACAGTTCCGTCACCGTATGCAAAGAGTCCTGCACCGCCTTTGCTGTCTGTGGTTACTGTACTATCTTTGACATATGCAGTTCCGTCTGTGGCAAGAACTGCTGCTCCTACACCATAGAAGCTGGAGTTATCACCGCCCTGGCTGTCGGAAGATGTTCTTGAGATTGCGTCATTGCTGAAGGTAACCTCTGCACCATTGGAAATAAGTGCTGCGTTTTCGTCTGTTCCTGTAGATTCCAGAGAGGTATCGGAAACTGTTTCATCTGAGCTGTATTCATTTACTGTATCATAGCTGTCCACACCGGAAGCCTGTCCGCCAGGTCCTCCCTGTCCGCCTCCCATATCCATGGACTGAACAGTGATAGTTGCTGCGTTTCCGTCATCATCTAATGTGATAGCTACTACGTCGCCCTCTTTGATGTCATCTAATGTAATCTCTTCCGTCTGACCTGCGCCGTCTGGTGCTCCCTGGCCATCTGGGGCTTCTCCCTCTGGTTTTTCCGGGGCTTCGCTGTCTGTATTGTCACTGTCAGATGATTCTCCGTCTGGTTTCTCCAGGGCTTCTCCACCAGGTGCTCCCTGACCGCCGCCCATGGTCTGTTTCGTAATCACTGTGCTGTCTGTAACTGTGATTTCCTGTTCTTCACCTGTCAGGTCTAACATAGATGGTGCTTCTCCGTCCGGAGCTCCCTGACCATCACCGTTACCATCTGGAACTTCATCTTTGTCTGTGTTATCAGCGGATGTTTCATCTTCGCCATCTGTAGTTTCTGCGTTTTCCTCTGCATCAGTAGTTTTATCTTCACTGGTATCTTCTGTAGCTTCGCTGTCTGTTTCTTCAGCACCGTCTGCTTTTGAGTCATCTCCTTCCGGTTTTTCCGGAGCTTCTCCGTTCTCTCCGCCCTGGGGCTGTTCACCTGGCTGGCCCATTTCTTTTCTGGTTCCTACCGCAATGGTGATTTTTCCATCTTCTACAGATTTTACTTCTCCGAGAATTTCATTTTCGTTTGTTTCTTCTTTGCTGTCGTCTGTTTTCGCATCAGATGCTTCTGCTGTATCTTCTGTGGTGTCATCTGCATCCTGAGTACTTTCTGTTTTGCTATCCGCCGCAAACGCAGTTGCCGTAGAGCCCACAGACGTTGCTGTTATCATAACTCCCATGAGCATTGCCAGATGTTTATATTTCATAGTAATACCTCTCTGTTCTTTCTATTTTGAATTTTCTCTGTTTCTTTTGTTTTTGTTGATGGTATTACTATATCTGATAAATGTGTTTGATCGATGGTCAGTCTGCAAAAAAAATGTGTTCTCCTATAAATGATACATTTCAGATTTGCGGTGTTTTAATAATGGAAGCTGTTCTCTGATCTGGTCTTCCCGGTCCAGATCTATTTCTTCTATTAAAATGCCTTCTTTCTCATCCAACTGTTTCATAACCTGGCCCCAGGGATCTGTTACAATAGAATGTCCCCAGGAAATGTATCCTGCCTGTATATCTCTGGCAGGAGCACATCCAAGCATATATATCTGATTGTCAAGGGCTCTTGCACGAAAAGTCAGTTCCCAGTGTGCCGGACCTGTGGTCATATTAAATGCTGCAGGGACGAAAATCATCCTTGCACCGTCCAGTGCCATTGTGCGGGCAAACTCCGGGAAGCGGATGTCGTAGCAGATCATGACACCCATTTTCCCAAATTCAGTATCAAATACTGTGGCATGATCTCCCGAAGTCAGAGTATCGGATTCCTTGAAGTATTGGCCATTTTTTACATTGATATCAAAGAGATGAGCTTTTCTGTGCTTACCAATCTGTTTTCCATCTCTGTCAAAAATATAAGAAGTGTTGTAAACCTTTCCCGCATCATCTGCTTCCGGCATGGAGCCTGCGATCAAATAAATGTGATACTTTCTGGCATAATCAGACATTGCCTGCCAGGATGGACCACCTTCTTTTTCTGCATAAACTGGAAAATTTTCGGTCTGATACGGACAGCAGAACATCTCCGGAAGAATTACAAAGTCCGGATTTTCCGCCTTTATTTTTTCTATATAAGTGCCGGCAGTACGGATATTTTGTATTTTATCTTTTACTGTGGGCATCTGAATTGCTGCTACTTTCATATGCGTCCTCTCCTTTCTTTTATCTATTATAGCCGAAAAAAACCACATCGCCAATCCTACATTAAAGTTGCTTCCAATATTTTTATATGCTATATTAAAAACAAGCCGAAACATATCTGCTTCTACCAAAGATAAAAATTCTAAATATCCCGGAAACCCCGGAAAAGGAGCATTTCTTTGTTTCAAATCACATATTCTAAAAAGGCTGAAAAATTTTTACGAAAGCAAGATAAAACAACACAGTATCGACTATTTACTGCTATCAGCAAATTACCATTAGAGGGAAATATCAAAAAATTACAAGGTATCTCCGGCTATCGACTTCGTGTTGGAAATTACAGAGTACTATTCGATGTCAATGGATTCGTTGTTGATATCATAGATGTGGGAAATCGCGGACAAATATATAAAGGAGTGTGAGTATCATGTCTAATGTAAAAGAAAGAATTATAGGTGCAGTTACAATTATGAGCGAAGAAGAGGCTGAAAAAGTCTGGAACTTAATTCAGGCATCATTTATTTTGTCCGACGTTGAAGAAATAGAACCAGACCCAGAAGAATTGGAAGCACTACGCCGATATGAAGCTGGCGAGCCTGATTATCAACCATCCATCTCTGCTGAAAATCTGAAAAGAGAACTAGGATTATAATTTAACAACATCCCCCACGCATGAACATTCCTTCCATGTGTGGGGGATATTGATTTTCCGCAGGTAAGTTGCTAAATGCACCTGCATTCAGTTGATTTAATTAATTATTCTTCATAACCATTCGGGTTATTGGACTGCCATCTCCAGGAGTCTGCACACATTTCTTTAATACCGTTTTCGGCTTTCCATCCCAGTTCTCTCTCTGCTTTGGAAGCATCGGAATAGCAGGTTGCGATATCGCCTGGACGACGTGGCTTGATCACATATGGAATTTTAACACCTGTAGCAGCTTCAAAATTCTTCACAATATCAAGAACACTGTAGCCTTTTCCTGTACCAAGGTTGTAGATACTTAATCCGGAATTATCTTCGATTTTCTTAAGAGCTTTTACATGTCCTTTTGCAAGGTCAACTACGTGAATGTAATCTCTCACACCAGTTCCGTCCGGAGTATCATAATCATTTCCGAATACCCCAAGTTCTTTCAGTTTACCTACTGCAACCTGTGTGATATATGGCATCAGGTTGTTCGGGATTCCGTTTGGATTCTCTCCGATAGTTCCGCTCTTGTGAGCACCGATCGGGTTAAAGTAACGGAGAAGAACTACGTTCCATTCCGGATCTGCTTTCTGAATGTCTGTCAGGATCTGCTCAAGCATGGATTTTGTCCATCCATATGGATTTGTGCACTGTCCTTTCGGGCACTCTTCTGTGATCGGGATAATTGCCGGGTCTCCGTATACAGTTGCAGATGAGGAGAAGATAATGTTCTTTACATTATGTTTTCTCATGACATCTACCAGTGTTAAGGTTCCTGCAATGTTATTTTCGTAATATTCCCAGGGTTTGGCAACGGATTCTCCAACTGCTTTCAGACCTGCGAAATGAATACAGGAATCAATATCTTCTTTATCAAAAATTTCATTTAAAGCATCGCGGTCCAGGATGTCTGCTTTGTAGAATTTCACTGGTTTGCCTGTGATCTTGGAAACTCTTTCCAGAGATTTCTCACTTGCATTGCTTAAGTTATCCAGAACTACAACATCATATCCTGCGTTCTGCAATTCTACAACTGTATGGCTTCCAATATAGCCTGCTCCACCTGTAACTAAAATTGCCATAATAATTCCTCCTAACCTGTCTTCCTGCTACAATACCTGTTTTTTGCAATTTCTGTTTTTTTCTCTTTCAACAATACCTATATTAGTTCACAGTATCAGAAATATCCTTGATAATTCTGAGTGTAATCTATAAAATTCTGCGGATATCCTGTTTCACATCTGCAAAATTTACCTCTGTATTTTACAGCACCCTATATTCAGAACTGTAAAATACCGTTACCTGGCACATCATGTATTGTAGAAAATCCTGCGAAAATATGATTTCTCTCATATCCCCGCAGGATAATTCTATCCGAATCAGTTCATAAATACAAGTCTTTATGGACATGTACATTTTTTTATACCTGTTTATACTTATTTACAATCTCTTTCATCCGGGAAAGTTTTTCTTCCATGTCTTTCACCAGTTTAAACTGTGTTCTGCAGCGATCCAGATTATGTCCCTCTCTGTGAATCTTGAAATAATGATCTCCCTCCAGATAGTCTGTGAGGAAACGCATTCCACATTCAAAGGTCATAAGGATTGCTCCCATGGGAAGCATATCCAGTTCTGTCTCAGTCAGCGCACCGCCACAGCCTTCAATGAAGCCTTTAACATAAACTTCATACAGATGAAGATCACAGGACACCTTCGTCAGATCTTTCTCATCCTCTGCTCCGGTACTTGCGCCAAAGCGGATAGAATCACCGAAATCATTTACGGAAAGTCCCGGCATTACGGTATCAAGGTCAATCACACAGATGGCTTTTCCCGTTGCATTATCAATCATAATGTTATTCAGCTTGGTATCATTATGTGTAACACGCAACGGCAGCTTTCCCTGATCCTGCATATCGCACAGGACATGTGCCAGTTCTGTGCGGTCCAGCACAAACTGAATCTCTTTTTCCACATCTGCTGCTCTGTGACATATATCTTTTTCCACAGCAGTTTTAAACTTATCCAGCCTGTCCACCGTATTATGAAAATTTACGATGGTCTCATGAAGCGTTTCTGCCGGATAGTCTGCAAGCAGCCTCTGGAAATGCCCGAAAGCAACTGCACTCTGGTAAAAATCTTCCTCATCTTTTACCATATCATAGCATGTTGCATTTTCAATGAATAAATATACTCTCCAGTATTCTCCGTCCTCATCTACATAATAAGGAAGTCCATCCTTTGTCATCACAAGATTCAGAGTCTCTCTCTCCACATCTCCACCGTTTTCCTGAATCTTTTTCTTCAGCCAGGCAGTGACACCGCTGACATTCTCCATCAGTTCTATGGGTTTGGTAAAAATACTCTTGTTCATTTTCTGAAGAATATAATGTTTTCCTATACCGTAAGTCAGGCGGTAAGTATCATTGATATGTCCGCTTCCATAAGGAACACATTCTGTCAGATTATCTTCCAGAACAAATGCACTGGTGATATTCTTTATTTCCCGGTTAATTTCCACTCAATTATTCCTCCCATAATTTCTGTGGATACAGCCCTCCATCTTTTAAATTCTGAATGGCAGCTACTACCACAGGTTTATCTTCTTTGTAGGTTACACCATACCATTTATCCATAGATTTCAGAACTTTTACAGTTGCTCTCTTCTCACCGAGAAGTTCATCTACTACAAATGGCAGGAAATATTCGCATTTCAGCGGGTTTACTTTCAGATTCTCATCCAGGAATTTAGGGAATCTGTCTTTCAGCTCTTTTAGGATACTTGCTGAAAATCCCCACATATTCATGGATACTGTACTGCCTTCCGGAAGCATGGTCCATGTTTTTCCATCGTCTTCTGTATAAGCTGTGCCGCCGTCATGCTTTTCGATATGGGTACGCTCGTTGATCTTAAGAAGATGTCCTTCTTCATCTGTAACGCACACACCTCTTGCCACATGGCCATTCTCTGTCAAAGTATTTTCCAGTTTATAGCCGACCATCATATATCTGTAAGTATCCGCGGTATCTTCATTCTCTGTCAGGAAATCATATGCCATCTTAAATGCATGGCTTCCATAATAGTCATCTGCATTGATTACAACGAATGGTCCGTCGATTTCATTGATACAGCTTAATACGGCATGTCCGGTTCCCCATGGTTTCACACGTCCTTCCGGTACTTCATAGCCTTCCGGAATATTGTGAAGATCCTGGAAAACATATGATACTTCCAGCTGATTGCTGAGGCGGTCACCGATGGCGCTTCTGAAGTCTGCCTCATTTTCTTTTTTGATAATAAATACTACTTTTTGGAATCCGGCCTGTACTGCATCATAAATGGAGAAATCCATGATGATGTGTCCCTCTTTGTCTACAGGATCAATCTGTTTAAGTCCGCCGTAACGACTTCCCATTCCTGCTGCCATAATGACCAGAACCGGTTTCTTCATAATGAAATCCTCCAAATATTTTTAAATATTATGTTGCCTGACGGCAAGTACATTTCTATTGTATGACATATAGATAAAAAAATCTAGATGAAAATCAAAGAAATATATACACAAAAATCCATGCATTTCATCCCACTGGGATTATAAAATGCATGGATTTTACTGGCTGTCAGATTATTTTACTGATGTTATCTCACATTAAATGCGTCATTCCCCGGATATACTGCGCTTGTTCCAAGTTCTTCCTCGATGCGGAGTAACTGATTATATTTCGCTACACGCTCCGAACGGCTCGGCGCTCCGGTCTTGATCTGGCAGGTATTCAGTGCTACTGCAAGATCTGCAATTGTTGTATCTTCTGTCTCTCCGGAACGGTGAGATGAGATTGCTGTGTATCCGGCTTTGTGTGCCATCTTGATTGCTTCTAATGTCTCTGATACC
>ERZ772885.2183-NODE-2183-length-10233-cov-5.817744_pt1 | contig 10233 bp, 8 predicted proteins | sample MGYA00580580_ERZ772885 | MGnify/ENA primary metagenome ERZ772885 (study PRJEB29015, sample SAMEA2737673) | human gut metagenome | biome: human gut; feature: human-associated habitat; material: faeces | place: China | collected 2012 ...
GCCCTCATCGCCAAAGGCGGCGGCATCCGGCTCTGCGCCAATGCCAAAGCTGTCGAGGACGATCAGAAAAACACGCTTTTCCATATCGTTTTTTCTCCATTTCTTCCGGAGCATGCCCCGGATAAGTGATACTACCTTTACTTATCATTATAAGCAAATCCTGTGCCGGATGCAAGCGTTTTTGCTGTGCTGCAAATATCCGTCATTTTCACCAAAATGTTCGTCATTTCGTTCACAATTCGACGAAGCGTTTTGGCATTTTTATTCGTTGCTGCGTTATTTCATGGAAAAGACATCTTAGCCGCCAAAAAAATTGCAGCGCAGCTTGAATTTTTTCTTGCCCTATTGTATCCAAGCGGATATAATAGTATATGGAAAAAGTTTTGAACAGCAGAACTTTTCTGTTTTTGTACCACAGCATGGGATTTTTCCCGTTGGCCGCGCGCAGCTGCCTGCATGACAGCGGACAGCCTGCCGCAAAATAGAGAATGTGAAGTTGTAGTTGGAGGTAGTAAAAGTATATGAGAAAAACCAAGATCATCTGCACTCTGGGCCCGTCCACCGATCAGGAAGGCGTTCTGCGCGAACTGGTCGCCAACGGCATGAATGTTGCCCGTTTTAATTTTTCCCACGGCTCTCACGAAGAGCATCTGGGCCGCTTTGAAAAGCTGAAGGCCATCCGTGAAGAGCTGGGCAAGCCGGTCGCCGCCCTGCTGGACACCAAAGGCCCCGAGATCCGCCTGAAGGACTTCAAGAACGGCACTGAAATGCTGGAAGCCGGCCAGACCTTCACCCTGACCACCCGCGAGGTGGAAGGCACCAAGGAGATCTGCTCCATCACCTATAAGGACCTGCCGCAGGACGTGCAGCCCGGCGGCACCATCATGCTGGACGACGGCCTGATCAAGCTGCAGATCGTCACCGTGAACGACACCGACATCGTGTGCAAGGTGCTGAACAACGGCAAGATCAAGAACAAGAAGGGTGTCAATGTGCCCGGCGTGCATCTGTCCATGCCGTATATGAGCCAGCGCGACCGTGACGATATCATCTTTGGCGCACAGCAGGGCTTTGACTTCATCGCCGCTTCCTTCGTGCGCACCGCACAGGATGTGTACGATATCCGCAACCTGCTCAACGAGTATGATTCCGATATCCGCATCATCGCCAAAATCGAGAACCGTGAGGGCGTGAACAACATCGACAGCATTCTGGCTGCAGCCGATGCTGTCATGGTGGCCCGCGGCGATCTGGGCGTTGAGATCGACTTTACCGAGCTGCCCGGCATTCAGAAGAATATCATCGAGCGCTCCTTCTCCTTTGGCAAGCCCATCGTCACCGCTACCCAGATGCTGGACAGCATGATTGTGAACCCCCGTCCCACCCGCGCCGAGACCTCTGACGTGGCAAATGCCATCTACGACGGCACCTCTGCCATCATGCTCTCCGGCGAGACTGCTGCCGGTGCTTACCCCGTGGAGGCCCTCAAGACCATGTCTGCCATTGCTGAGCGCACCGAGCAGGAGAACCACGCCCGCTTTGTTCCCCTCACCGAGAACACCGGCAAGATCAGCGTGAGCGATGCAACTGCACACGCTGCCTGCCTGACCGCCAAGGACGTGAACGCCGCCGCTATCGTCACCGTGTCCGAGTCCGGCAACACCGCCCGTCTGCTGAGCAAGTACCGCCCGGAGCAGCCCATCATCGCCTGCGTGATGAAGGAGCAGGTGCAGCGTCAGCTGGCCCTGAGCTGGGGCATCACCCCGCTGATGATGCCTCTGGCACACAGCACCGATGAGCTGATCGAGATGTCCACCTCTCTGGCCAAGGAGAACGGTTACCTGCACAACGGTGAGCTGGCCGTTGTGACCGCAGGCGTGCCTGTGGGCGTGTCCGGCACCACCAACATGATCAAGATCCACATGGTAGGCAACTGTCTGGCTACCGGCGTGGGCGTTGGCCGCGAGAATGCCGACGTGACCAGCGCCACCGGCAAGGCCTGCGTCTGCCGCACGCTGGAAGAGGTACGTGCAAAGTTCAAGCCCGGCATGGTTCTGGTGGTGCCCTCCACCAGCAACGAAATGCTGAGCTATGTGCGTGATGCCGCCGCTCTGGTGGTGGAAGAGCCGGGCCTGAACAGCCACGCTGCCATTGCCGGCAAGGCCCTGCTCAAGCCTACCGTTGTGGGTGCCGCCGGTGCTACCAGCCACATCCGTGACGGTCTGATGATCGCTGTGGACTGCGCTCACGGCAGCGTGCAGCGCCTGCAGGCATAAGCCAAAGGAGAAGATCATGGAACGCATTGCAAGCTTCTGTGTTGACCATACCAAACTGGACCGCGGCATGTATCTGAGCCGTCAGGACGGCGATGTTCTCACATGGGACATCCGCATGAAAAGGCCCAATCACGGCGATTACCTGTCCACCGGTGCCGCCCACACGCTGGAGCATCTGTTTGCCACCTATGCACGCAACAGCGCCTTTCAGGACAGCGTGATCTACGTTGGCCCCATGGGCTGCCGCACCGGCTTCTATCTGCTCACCCGCGGCCTGACTCCCGCCGAGGCACTGGAGCTGACGGTGGAATCCTTCCGCTTCATGGCTGGCTTTGAGGGCGCTGTGCCCGGGGCCAGCGAAGTGGAGTGCGGCAACTACCGCGATATGGATCTGCCCGCCGCCAAAGCCGAAGCCGCTGCCATGCTGCCGGTGCTGGAAGCACTGACCGGCGACGAGTTGCATTACTAAGCTATCTTCACCCTTCAAATTCATCATCATAAAAAAGCGCTCTCCCACCGGGTTTCCGTTGGGAGAGCGCTTTCGTTTTAGTTGTTCTTGATCGCATCCAGTGCCTGCCGTGCAGCACGGATGTTTTCTTCACCCGTCTGCCATACCTCAAACTCTGAAAAGCCCGGCAGCCCCATGGGCACACCCTCGCGGCGGAAGGTCATGCGGCTTTGCAGCACCTGCTTGCCGGAAAGGTGGAACGCATGTGCCCCGGTCTGTGCGGCCAGTGCCGGGATGTTTTGTGCCGTGACACCGGCACCTACCAGAATTTCCACGCTGTCCCCTGCCCGCTCCACCAGTCGGCCGAGAAGCTCCGCTCCCTCTGGGGCACTCGCCGCCTGCCCGCTGGTGAGGATGGTACAAAGGCCCATGCTCCGGACCGTTTCCAGTGCCGCAAAGGGGTCGGCGCTGACATCAAAGGCACGGTGCAGGGTACACGCCACCGGACGGCCTGCCTTTTCCGCTGCCCTGCGCGCCGCCGCATAAATGGGCCGCATGGCATCCGCATCCAGCTGCCCTTCCGGGGTCAGCACACCAGTCACGATACCATCCGCCCCGGCCTCCACCAGCTCTGCGGCCAGCTGTTCCATCTGGGCAAGCTCGTAGCTGTCGTAACAGAAGTCTCCGAACCGGGGCCGCAGCAGAGCACGCACCGGCAGGCCGGTCTCCGCCTTGACCTGACGCACCAGCGCAAGGCTGGGCGTTGTACCGCCCACGATCAGGTCGGCACACAGTTCCAGCCTGCTGGCACCGCCGCGCTTTGCTGCCAGTGCACTGGCAGTGCTGTCCACACATACTTCCAGAACGGAACGCATTTCAATTCCTCCCTTTTTGCCGGGCTTTGAACCCGGCATTCTGGTTTATTCTACCACGTTTTTCCGTTTTATAAAACCCTGTGGCAGCAAAAAAGCTGCGGCCCGGGTCTTATCCCTGCCGCAGCCTTTGTTGTTTTTTTCAGATCAGACCCAGCGCCTTGAACTCCTTTGCAATGCCGTCCTCGTATACCGAGGGAGCAATGCGGTCGCACCGCTTTTTCAGGTTTTCGGAGCCATTGGCCATGCACACACTGATGCCGACAACATCGGTCATCTGCAGGTCATTATCGCTGTCACCAAAGCCGATGGTATCCGCCAGCGTGCAGCCCAGATGATCACAGATGGCCTTGATTCCGGTGCCCTTATCAAATTTGCGGTTGATGAGCTCACCATTCACAAAGCCATCGGTCAGGCGGTCCAGCTTGCTTTCGCAGAACACGAACTGGTCGGCATAGAGCTGCTTTGCCTCGGCAAGGTCGCTCTCGTGGTCGGCAATGAACACGATCTTATACAGCGGTTCCCCTTTGTAATCGGAAAGCGGCAGGATGGACATGCCCTCTTCCATGGCTTTGCGCCAGCGTTCCGCTTCACTGTTCAGCGGTGCACCGTTCTTTTTGTGGATAAATTTCCACCTCTCAGCCATCTTGCTTCCGCCAAAGGTGGCATCCCGGGCTTCCAGTGTGCACTCCACGCCATTGCGCTCCAGCGCCGCGCGCACGCCTTCAGCCTGCTGCGGCTCCATGGGGATGTCCACCAGAGTCTTGCCATCGCACAGCACATAGCCGCCGGCGCTGCACACTGCGCCCGCAAAGCAGTCGTGCCGCAGCAGCGGTTCAGTCATGCGGTGGTTGCGGCCGGTGCACAAAAACAGCTTGTGTCCGTTTGCTCTGGCGCGATCCAGTGCAGTCAGAGTGCTTTCCGGGATGAGCATATCACCCGGCGGCAGCAGCGTGCCGTCAATATCCAGAAAAATCAGCTTACGACCCATACTTTTATCCTTTATCATCAAAGGGAGCCTCGCTCCACGATCTGATAGCCCAGCGTCACCTGACGCACAGGCCCGCTGCTTCCATTCTCTTCCAGCATCTGCAGCAGGATCCGGGCAGCCTCCTGCCCCACCTGCTTCTGGTAAAAGCGCACCGTGGCCAGCCCCGGTTCCATCATGCTGCCAGCCCAGCTGTCGCCAACGCCTGCAAGACCCACATCCTGCCCCACATGCCGTCCTGCTTCCCGCAGGGCACGCATGGCACCAAAGGCCACCGTGTCAGTCACGCAGACCACACCGTCCAGATCCGGGCAGCGCACCAGCAGTTCCTGCATACAGCGCTGGCCCTCCTCCATGGTAAAGGCGTTGCAGCAGATGCGGGGCATCTGTTCGCCGTTCAGTCCGGCAGCGTTCAGCGCATCCTGCACGCCCTCACGGCGCTGCACGCCGGCGGCATCGTCCCGCTCTGTACCGCCAATATAAACGATCCTTCTGCGGCCATGGTCCAGCATCCGCTGGGCAAGATCCCGGGCTGCAGTGCGGTCGTCGTTGTACACGCAGGCCACATCCTGAAAACGCTGGCCTGTTACCACCACCGGCACACGGCAGTTTTTCAGCGCCTGCGCCAGCTGAGGGGTATAATAGCTGCCCAGCAGGATGATGCCCGCCACGTGGTTGCGCTGCATGGCAGTCAGATAGCCCAACTCCCGCTGGGCATCCAGCTCGGTGTTTCCCAGCAGCAGCAGATAGTTCTTTGCATCCAGCTCACTGGCAATGCCTGCCGTGATCTGCCCCACCGACTGGGAACCGATGCTGGGAGCGATCACCCCCACCTGATTCACTTTTCCGGTGCGCAGAGTCTGGGCGGCGGTATCCGGGCGGTAGCCGGTCTTTTCCACTACCTCGTGGATGACAGCCCTCTTCTGTTCGCTCAGGGGGCCTCCGTTCAGGTAGCGGCTGACCGCCGCACTGGATACACCCGCCATTTTTGCAATATCACTGATGGTCATTTGCAGTACTTCTCTCTTTTGGGATGCATTGTTATGTGTAAACGTTTTCATGCTTATTATAAACCGCTTTCACCCATCCCGCAAGATGCGCTTTTCCCGGTTTATTCCGAACGCATTTTTGTTTTTCTGGCAACTGTGTACAAAAGACGGCTTTTTTCTGAGAAGCAGGGCGTTACAGGCAGTCAGGCTGCGCCCATGCTCCATGCACGCACGGCAAGCCCCAGCAGCAAGACCACCAGCAGAACGATGAACACGGTTTTATTGCCAGTTCTTCTCTGTTTCTTTTTGCGGCCTGCCGTGCTGCGGCTTTTGGCCGAGCTGCTGCGCGCTGTGGTGCTTCTGCTGCCGGAGGAACGGCTTCCGGCCATTTTGCGGCTCTGGGTGCTGCGGTTCTGGCCCTGCTTTGTGCTCTGGCGGGCTGGCTCGTGCGCAGCCGTTTTTTCTTCCGGTGCACGGCTGGATGCGATCGGCTCCTTTGCGCCGCAGCGTGCCAGATAATTTTCTGCATCGCGGTAATAGCGGGCAAGTTCATTCTCGCGGAAAGCCGTACCCACATAGCCGTCTTCCAAGCTCTCCACCGCCTCGTTGAACAGGATCGCCGCCTGAGCGGCATCGGTGTGATCGGTGGCGTGGGCGGCTTCGTTGCGGGCGGTGCGCACAGCATTGCAGGCGCGGCGGGCCGCACCCGGATCGCTGGTATTGCCCAGCAGATCCAGCGGTTTGGCGGCATCCTTTTCCGGGTCCAGCAGAACCCGCACACAAATGGTGGTATCCAGCTGCTGCCAGCTGTTTTTTCCGGAAAGATCCGGCATACGGTCGTAGTAGTCCGGGCTTTCCTGCTGGCGCTGTGCAACGTGATCCAGCAATGCACCCAAGCTGTGCGCACCGGGTTTATGCTCCCAGTGCCAGCGCAGCAGGCGGCGGCTGATCTCATCGCAGGCAGTCTTGATCTCAAAGGCAGCCTGTAAGGCTTCTTCCGGCATAATGGTTCTCCCTTCTTCTGGCATACAAAAAAGCGGAGAAGGCATATCGCCCTCTCCGCTGCTGTTTGTGTTACAGCACGAACTGGTAATACACAAAGCCGCACAGTGCCACTGCTGCACAGACAATGGCAGTGATGGGCGGCACCCAGCGGATCAGCGCTTCGGCCACGCTGTCGCGCTCGTCCTCGTATTCTTCCTCGTCGTCATAGGCAGGCTCCGGCTGCTGAGATATCGGCTGTGCACGGCGGGCTGCAGCAGGCATCACACGGGTGCCTTCGTCCGCAGCTGCATGAGGTGCCCTGCCCGGGAACTGTGTCCGCATTCCGGCATCCAGCACACGGGTCTGCTCTGCAGCAGGTTCTTCCGGCTGTGGTTCTGCTTCACGGCACGGTGCACCCATGATCCGGGTCGGCTCCTCCTGCACGGGCGCTGCACCCATAATGCGGGTAGGCTCTTCGGCCTGCGGGGCAAGAGGCGTTTCCAGTTCCGGCTCGGTCTGGGCAGGCTGTTCCGGCTGCAGCAGGGTGTTCAGCGCGTTCTGCAGCAGGATGCGGTCGCAGCCGCACTCCGAGCAGTACACGGTATCCTCCTCCTTCGGGTGGAAGGCACCGCAAGCGCAGTACCAGCCATTTTCAAACACCTGCGGCTGATACTTCAGCTCCGAGCGGTTCATGCGGGTCTCCAGCGCCTTTTCCAGCTCAGCAGACAGGCGCTTGGGGGCAGGCAGGCGCACGCGCTTGATGCCGTCCAGATGCACCACCCGCTTGCCGTTGTACACGTTGCACAGCGAAACATCCACGCTGGTGATGGCCTTTGCTGTAACGAACACCGCATCGTCCATGCCAAACAGTTCGCCGGGCTTTACTTCCAAGTCACGGTACTCGAACCGGTCCTCGCACAGGATCACGCCGTCCACGCCCTTGCACTTGAAGTGGATCTCCAGCGCGGTCAGGGTCACCTTGGAAATATTCTTGAAGGTCAGGCAGACCGCGTGCTCCCCGCTGACATCACCCTTGAGCAGCTCCACGCAGACGAACTGCACCGGGCTGCCGGGGGTGTAATAGTTTGCGCGGGTCCGTGCGACCGGGTTAAAATTTTCCTCCACGACACTCGCTCCTTTCCATTTGGATCAAATCAGTTCTGCGGGTCCTGTGCATCCGGCGTTTCCGGTGCAGCGGTCTCCGGCAGCGGCTGGGCCGTTTCGGCCTGTTCGGCAGGCTCAGCGGTCTCTGCAGATTCAGCAGTTTCGGCCTGCTGAGCAGTCTCTGCAGGGACAGCCTGCACGGTCTGAGCAGGCTGTTCCGGCTTCGGCTCATCGCCTTCACGCGGGGGCAGTGTGCCGCCCGCCATAATGGTGTTGAACTCCTGCTCGTTGAGCTTCTCGCGTTCCATCAGGGCCTGTGCCAGCGCGTGCAGCTGATCGATGTGCTCGGTCAGGGTGCGGCGGCAGGTCTCGTAGGCTTCATCGATGATATCCCGCATCTCACCGTCGATCTCGGCAGCGGTGGTCTCGCTGTAGCCCTTGCCCTGACCCAGATCGCGGCCCAGGAAGGTCTCCTCCTGCGAGGTACCGTACACCACAGGGCCAAGCCGCTCCGAGAAGCCGTACTTGGTGATCATCTGGCGGGCAATGTTGGTGGCCTGCTGCAGATCATTGGAAGCACCGGTGGAGATATCCTCCAGGATCAGCTGTTCGGCCACGCGGCCGCCCAGACTGGAAACGATATCCTCGAACATTTCGCCCTTTGTCACGTAGCTGCGGTCTTTCTCGGGCAGGTACATGGTGTAGCCGCCAGCCTGACCACGCGGGATAATGGTGATCTCGTGCACACGGGGGTGATGCTTGCAGTAGAAGCCCGCCACAGCGTGGCCTGCCTCGTGGTAAGCAGTCAGCTTCTTTTCCTCCGGGGTCACAACGCGGCTCTTCTTCTCCGGGCCGGCCATCACCTTCATGGAAGCTTCCTCGATATCCTCCATGGTAATGGCCTTGCGGTTGCGGCGTGCAGCCAGCAGAGCTGCTTCGTTGACAAGGTTCTCAAGGTCTGCGCCCGCAAAGCCTGCGGTGCGCTGTGCAATGACCCTGAGAGAGACATCCGGGGCCAGCGGCTTCTTTTTGGTGTGGACCTTGAGGATCTCCTCACGGCCCTTGACATCCGGCAGGCCCACATAGACCTGACGATCAAAGCGGCCCGGACGCAGCAGAGCCTTATCCAGAATGTCGGCACGGTTGGTGGCCGCCATGACGATGATGCCGTCGTTGGCCTCAAAGCCGTCCATTTCCACCAGCAGCTGGTTCAGGGTCTGCTCGCGTTCATCGTGGCCGCCGCCCAGACCGGCACCGCGCTGACGGCCCACAGCATCGATCTCATCAATGAAGATGATGCAGGGCATGGACTTCTTTGCCTTATCGAACAGGTCACGCACGCGGGATGCACCCACGCCGACGTACATTTCCACAAAATCAGAGCCGGAAATGGAATAGAAGGGCACACCGGCCTCGCCTGCGCAGGCGCGGGCCAGCAGGGTCTTGCCGGTGCCCGGAGGGCCTACCAGCAGCACGCCGTGGGGAATGCGTGCGCCCAGAGTGTTGAACTTCTCCGGGCTTTTCAGGAACTCCACGACCTCTTTCAGCTCTTCCTTTTCCTCGTCCTCACCGGCAACATCGGCAAAGGTGGCTGTCTTTTGGTTCTCGTGCTCGTCCTTCACCTTGGCTTTGCCAACGTTCATGATTCCGCCGCCGCCAGCGCCGCCGCGCATCATGGAGAACAGCAAAAAGCCGGTGCAGCCCAGCATTGCCAGATAGAACAGGATCTCCATCCATGGGATGTTTTCCTTGACAGGGGTATAATCGTACACCATGGGAGCATCCGGGTTTGCGGCATCGTAGGCGGCAATGTAGTCGCCTACATACTTGACGAACATGGATGCATAGGGCAGCTTGTAGCGCACAGTCACAGTGCCGTCGCTGTTCTTCTGCGCAGCAGTATCCTCATCCGAGGAGGACAGCATACCGCTCAGCAGTCCGCCGGTGGCCTGCGTGGTGCTCTGGGACGTGGTATCGGGCAGGGGCAGGTTATTTTTGCCGCCTTCCTTGAGGTTCATGGTGATGACACCGGTGTTCAGGTCCAGCGAGAACTGCGTGACCTGCAGGCTTTCAAAATAATGCACCACCGTGGAATATTCCATGGAAGAGCTGCTGGCAGCGCCGGTGCCGCCCAGCACCGACCAGACCATCAGCACCGCCGCCAGCGCCAGAGCAAGGATCAGCGGATTGAAACGGGGTCTTTTGGATTGCAAAAAAATCAACTCCAGTTCTTGGATGAATTATAGTGTGAGAAATCACTTCTCGTAGACTTCAGGCTTGAGCACACCCACATAAGGCAGGTTGCGGTATTTTTCATCGTAGTCCAGACCGTAGCCCACCACGAACTCGTCCGGCACCTGGAAGCCCTCGTAGTCAGGCTGGATATCGGCCTTGCGGCGGCTGGGCTTGTCGAGGATGGTGCAGATCTTCACCGAGTTCGGGTTGCGCATCTTGAGCATCGGCACGAGGTTCGACAGGGTGATGCCGGTGTCGAGGATGTCCTCCACGATGAGCACATCCTTGCCGGAGAGGTCGCCGTCCAGGTCCTTGATGATCTTGACGAGGCCGGTGC
>ERZ772885.2184-NODE-2184-length-10227-cov-6.200256_pt1 | contig 10227 bp, 10 predicted proteins | sample MGYA00580580_ERZ772885 | MGnify/ENA primary metagenome ERZ772885 (study PRJEB29015, sample SAMEA2737673) | human gut metagenome | biome: human gut; feature: human-associated habitat; material: faeces | place: China | collected 2012 ...
CTGTATAAAACAGAGCCTCTGGCATTTTCTTTTGAGAGTCTGCATTCTCTAGCCAGATTGTGGTAAATGCCAAACCCTTATAAAACTCGCAAGGCATTATCCTCTGGCACAACATCTTACTTCTTCGCTTAACAGACATTCAAGTTGCCTGTTGTTATTATTACAATAAACATCATACAAATTTATGTCAATTGCTCTTTAATATAATACATCATTTTCTTATATTACAATTTGCTTAGATAATTCTCTAATTGATGAAAAATACCAACTATATTTACAATATCTTTTCTTACATCAAATATCACGATATAATTCATTTGTGGAATAACCGCCTCATAATATCCTTTTTTTGCCAAATACATATCCCGACTTTTCGGAAATTGGTATGGATTCTCCACCAATCGGTCATAAATACTTTCTACACTATCTAACAAATGTTTTGCAGCTTCTTTGTTTTTCAGGCGGTAAATCAAATGATACACAAGATTATCAAGTAATTCGTCTGCATGATCTGTAACATTTAATTTATAAACCATACTTTGCCCTCATTTCACCCAGTGCCTTCCTTGCATCTTTTACCTGCCCTGTTTCGATCTGTCTTTCAGATATTTCAATATCGCGATACATTGCAAGCTGTTTCATTGTCGATTCATAATTCTCCATACTCATGATAACCATATCTCCATATCCATTTTTTGTAATATAGATAGGTTCCTCTGTCCTATGACACATCTCAGAAATTTCAGAAGTATTTTTCAATTCTTTTATAGGAATTATTTGTGGCATAATCAGCACCTCCTTTTATGGTTTAATTATACCATAATTATGTCATTTTTCAATCTTTATATACTATTATATGATAATAATCCAATTCACCCCAATTTTTCGGTTCAATAACAGATTATTTTTCTTGTAAATCTATTTTCTGGTGTAAAAGACTTCTAATTTTATTTCCTAATTGTATCAATTGTATATTTTCTTTTTTAGTTCATATGGCTCATATACTTATAGTTAAATATAAAAAAGACACAAGATTTTACTCTCATGTCATTTTATTGAATTTGATTTCAACTGTTGTTTCAAATATTTTTTGAAGACATCTACAACACTTTTGCAACAAAAATCCAGATTTGCAACCTTATTGATCTTTTTTATTCTTTATCAATCCTTCCCAAAAATGTGATTAAATAAGGCTTTTTAATATTCTTTAATAATTTTTATTTCAAACACGCTCCTTTTAATTAAATATTTGATGCATTGTATATTTTGATAATATTTTTTATCGACAAAGCATCGTTAATCTTTTAACATAATTGTACTACTAAGGAATCGGTTTTTCAAGTGCTTGGAAGTTTAAATTTTTATTTTTTCGAGGAATGCATAATATCATTTCATTTCTTCTTTCATCCATTTTTTGTAATTATAAATTGCCTGGATTGGAAGTATAACGAGATAGATTATTCCTGCCAATATGGTATATTTATAATTTTTCCCTACAATTTGTATAAATATCAATGCTACAATTGTCCATGGGATCATCCATAATGTGCGAATGAATTTTCTTCTGTAACTCAGTTTCCAATAAACCAATTCAAAGCCTTTATCTACTTTATTCATATTCTTTTCCTCCCACGATTGCATATACTTCATCTTTGTTTTTTTAATTGTTTTTTCAGATGCTATGTTTTGTTCTAATCACTTCCCATTTTGAGATTCTTTGAGTATATTTTCGACCTCTGAAATATCAATTTCCAGCATTTCTGCAATTTGTTCGATTGAGAATTTATTAGCCAACTTTCTCGTAAGTTCTTGCTTCTCTTCTAATTTTCCTTCTAATCTTCCTTCGGCAATACCTTCCTGTTTTATAAGTATCTTTTCTTCCCATGTCTGCATATATTTCACCTCTGCCTTTTCACTTGCTTTAATCTGACAAACTCGTCTATGCATCTCTTGAATCCGTTTACTTTCACATGCCTCTGATATTTCATCCGTACTGTGTTCCATATATTTCAAAAGTTCTATTAACTCTGGTGACACCAGCTCCGGATGTTTGCCTCTGGTATTCAGAAATATCCTTGTTGCTCCATCATCCAGTTTCAGTTCTGGAACCTCTTCACACTTCATCTGAAAGGTATAACGATATAATCCATATCCGAACAAGTCAAATGGCATAATCAGCACAATCAAAACTTCATTCAATAAATTGAAATCAACAACTCCCGGCGGCAGCAGTTTACTGTCGATGATTCCCTGATACAGCCGGCTTCTTTTCGGAAGATTATGCGTATTCTCTTTTTGAGCCTCTACTTCATATATCACATCATCTTCATCTATCGCATAGACATCCAGCCGGATCTGCCGATTATCCGTAGATGTTCTCTGTTCTTTTTCTGTTTGCGGTGGATGTTTCAGATTTGTATTCTGACTCAGTATGATATCCAACATCGTCTTTACATTTTCCGGATCATCCATCGCTTCATCGAACAGAAATTTATCCAGCAAGTTTAATTCTTTTAATGATTTTCTTTGGTTCATAAGCAGTTCTCCTCTCTTGTACAGATATAATACCTGCAAAGAAGAACTGTTTAGCTTTATGCATATGATAACACAGAATTTATATATATACCAGTATATACCGTTATCTTCTTTTATCAGACATGTATTTATCTGTTTTTTATGATTTTCATCTTGGATTCTTACTCGATTGTTTAGGTTTGAAGTAAATGAATTGGTAAATCTAGATGCATTGCAGATACTAGAATTCATCTGCGTGCCGATAGAATAACATGCCTGATTTTTATTTTCAATATGAAATTTAAAAATGTCAATTTTTTGTGAATCTTTTACAGCTCTTTCATCTTTCCGAGAATCTCCTGATAAAACGCCTCCTGATCCCCACTATTCTTTAAATCCTCCAATATCACTCCATCTTTCAATAGAATCAACCGACTGCAATAGCTTGCCATTTGCGGGTCATGTGTTACCATGACAATCGTCTTCCCGAATTCCTGATTAATGTAGGACAATGTATGGATAACCTGTTTGGATGAATTAGAATCAAGGTTCCCGGTCGGCTCATCTGCAAGTATCAATTCTGGATTTTCTGCCATTGCTCTGCAAATCGCCGTTCTCTGTTTCTCACCTCCAGACAGTTCGTAAGGTTTTTTATCTAACAGCTTGTAAATTCCAAGTTTTTCTGCCATAGTTTCTGCAGTTTTAGAACTTTCCACAGGATCATCTTCATTTAATATCAATGGCATCATAATATTCTCACGAACAGTTAAGCTATTCATCAAGTAAAAATCCTGAAAAACAAACGCCAGTTGCGTCCGGCGTATTTCTGCCAGATGATCTCCATAAATTTCTGTTGTATCTTCGCCGTTATAGAGCACTTTTCCGCCATTTGGCTTATTAAGCATTCCGATAGTTTTCAAAAGTGTGGTTTTCCCACATCCGGAACTTCCCATAATACCAATAAATTCCCCTCGTTTTACCTGAAATGAAATTCCTCTTAGCACAGAATAAACCTTTGTCTCTCCGTCCGGCATGACTGTTGAATAGCTTCTTTCCAGATTATCAATTTCTAATATATTTTCTTTATTCATCCTTATTTCTCCTCTCACTGCGCTTAAATGAACGCCATGCTGCAATTCTTACGATTATCATGATAATAGCGGTCATACCTATAATCATTACTACGGCTTCTGCCAGATAAATCTTTGTCCAATATACCGGCATTTTCTTATATAATATTTTCACCAATATCATTACTGCCGCTATAAACATTCCGGTTATCAAGGCAACTTTGGATGTCATGGTTATTTCTTTATAAATATTTTTTCTTCGCTTTTTCTCTGGCATTCCTGTGCGGTAATAGAATAAATACTTCCATTCCAGTGCTTCGTAATCACTGGATATTTTCTCTAGTAAGATAAAGATTATGCTGGTAAATAATACAAGCATATCAATCAACATCGCACTTACATTTAACATTCGGTTTTCCTGATTTTCTATTGTGCACGGTTTTTTATCATAAATCAGATTTCCGTCATGATAATCAAAGAAATTAATCTGTGAATGTTTTGCTGCATAATTAGCTATTTTATTTACAACAGCATCATAATTCTGTGCTACGTTCATTAATACTGTAAGGTTTGACCCTTTGGCTTTTTGACTAATCTTATCATATTCATGATCCGAAAATACAATTATATCTTCAAACACATCCGTATTCATATTGCTGGTACTCAAAACCCTTGTTTTAAAATTCCCGGTAATGATTCTTCTGTCGTTTCCCTTAATTGTATATTTTCTTGTAAATTTATTACCTGGTAATGTTCTCGCAGTATAAATCCAGATATCTGCAGTAGCGCATCCGGTGTATAATCTTGGTTTCAGCTTTCCGAAATCCAGACCAATTGTTCCATATTCGCTTCGGTCCCATTGGTATACAACGTATATTTCATCATTTTTTAAATGAACCTGCTTTCCTGTAAGGCGTTTATATTCTGTTGCAGAAATTCCAGTATGTTCTGCACAGTTTCCTGAAGTCACTCTGATAGATGGAATGAATTCTGTCTGAACATTATACTTTTCTTTTAACTTTTCGATAAATGCTTTATCTTTTATATTGGCACCCCAGACTATGTCATACGGATAATTTTCCGGCTGCCTTACAGGAAGATTGTCTACCAATACAATATTAAATCCAAACAGAATAACAATCAGAAAAGCACTGACAATATAACTGATATTAGCATGACTGAAAAACTGATCGTACCAGTTATCGAGCCAAAGGATTTTTTTATAATATTTATTCTTTTGTTTTCTTAATTTTTCAAGATATAATCTACAGCCAAATAAAGTAAAAATAACTGCCGTTATGATTCCTAGAGCTGTCGGAATCGTATATCCGATTTGTCCCCAATATGTAACAATAGAAACTAATGTAAGAATAAATACTGCAACTCCTATAAGACAAAATAGCAATGTATTCTTACTTGCTCTGTTATGATTACTTCCTCCCGATACTATATGGTCAATTCCGATACAGGCAATATACTGATCACAAAAGGCGAAGCCGATTCCAAACATGATTACGCTGATAATTAGTGTGAGAATTAACGGTGATATTCCCAAATATATGTTGCTTACATAATTTTGAAAAATATTTTCCAGTATCTTTTTTACGATCATTGCTTCCAATATTCCAAGAATCAATCCTCCTGCAATTGATCCTAAAATGATTCCGAGATATTCACAGCCAATATACATATATCTGTGTTTCTTTTTGATTCCCAGTATATTGAGCATTGCATAATCGCTGGATCGTTTACGAATATATCCGAGTATAATTAAAATCATGAGAAAGATCAGTAACACATACGGCAAAATAAAATTCTTTTCAACTTCCATTACTAATTCTGTCATAGTTGCCCGTCGTCCCGTTGATATATAAACAAGACTGCTGCCAACAGACGTAGAAAAAAATACGACCGATATACAGAAGATTCCACTTAAAATAACTCTTATGTAATCCTTTTTCCTTTCTCCCAGCAGTTTAAAAAATATTTTTTTCAACATACTTTTCATCCCCCTATCCTTATCAGTTATTATAGATAGAAATCATAAATATCAGATGATCTTCATATACCTTATATTCGAAGATTCCATCATACTTTTTTATAATATCCTGTATATTCTTCATTCCATATCCATGAAGTCCATTATCTTTTTTATTCGAAACGAATTCTTTTTGAATTTGCTTCGGCATTTCCTCTAATGCATTTGCAATTTCAATATATAACAATAGATTTTTCTTTTTTATCTTAATCTTTATCCAACGCTTTTTATCATTGATTTTCTCACAGGCTTCCAACGCATTATCCAATAGATTCCCAAAAAGGGATATGATTTCCCGGTCTGTAAAAGGGAGTGTCGAAAAGACTTCTGTATCAATCTGCATAACGGTATTTTGATTCTGTGCATCCTTTTCCTTTTGGTTTAAGATCATATCCAGCATATGATTTCCAGTCCAGACATGAAAATTATATTCCAGCATATCATCACTAAGTTCATTCAGATATTCATGCAATCCGGGCCAGTTCTGCTCTTGATCATAGTTCTTGAGCGCTAGAATATGGTTCTTCATATCATGAACCACTTTTCGGCTTTTTAACATTTCTTGATAGCGTTCTTCCAAAATCTTGACTTTCGTTTGTAATGCATGCTTTTCCTGTTCCTCTAATTGAGATATTAATATCTGATGTTCTGCTTCCCATGTATCCAGCATTGCATCGATTAGAATCCATAGACCGATAAAAACCAACAATACACATATATATATTTCTACATATATAGGAATCAAAGAATTATCTATAGGATCTACATAAGCAAATCAAATATAGCTGATACTGGCATTGGTCTTTTTATAATTCCGCCATTTTGGAAAGGATTGTTTGATAAAATGTTTCTCTGTTACTACCCTTCTTTAATTCTTCCAAAATCTTGCCGTCTTTCAGCAGAATAATCCGGTCACAATAGCTTGCCATCTGTGGATCATGCGTTACCATGACAATTGTCTTCTTATATTCCGATGAAATCTTATTCAATGCATCGATTACAATCTTTCCTGACTTTGAGTCCAAATTTCCGGTCGGCTCATCAGCAAGTATCAGATCAGGATTATTGATTAACGCACGACATATGGCAACTCTCTGCTTTTCACCGCCAGATAATTCATATGGATTCTTCTTTAACAGATATTCTATCTGAAATTGTTCTGCATATTTCTTTGCTTCTGCAATCATCTTATTAATATTCTGTTTGCTTATGATCATCGGCAGCATAATATTCTCTTCCACTGAGAGGCTGTCCATCAGATAAAAGTCCTGAAAAATAAATCCTATCCTGCTGTTCCGGATATCCGCAAGCTTGTCCCCGTACAGTTCACCGGTATCTTCTCCCATAAATTTAATCGTTCCATCCGTCGGTTTATCAATCATTCCGAGTGTCTTAAGCAAAGTTGTCTTACCACATCCGGATTTACCCATGATTCCAACGAATTCACCTTCTGCAACTTGAAAGCTGATTCCTTTTAAAACCTTTACATCTTCTTCGCTTTCTTTTATTACAGATTTTCTATAATTTCTTATTAAATTTTCAACTTCTAATACATTTGTTCTCATCTTTTAATTCTCCTTCAATTTTCTTAAAATATATCTTGCGAAGACCTCTTGAATAATTTCATTAAGTAAAATATAACTAACGACTAATATAATCCAATATTTGAAAAAAACATTTGATATTCCACCAGCCAGTTTTTGCTTATGAATGAATGCTCCTACATAAAGAATTCCAGTTACTAAACTAACACTCTCTGCAATTCGTCCTAATATTTTAATTTCAAAGAATGTGTTCCATTTCAATTGATTCTCCCGCATTCCCATACACTTAAAGAATTCATATCTTTTTTGCAGAGCAGGAAACTCCGTCAATGTTTTCAGGCTCATAATAAAAAAACCACTTAAAATTAATGCAATTATCAAAAAAATTTTACTAGACATACTAAACAATGCTCTCATTTTTTGACTTTTTAAATATTGGTCTGTTATATAAAGGTTATTCTGCAATTTTCCAATTTCATGATAACTAGATTTTTTGTTATATTGTTTTAGTTTTTGACAAACCTGTTCACGTCTTGTTGTTGGGAAAGTAAATAATTCCAATTCAGATGCATTATCATTCTTCAGACTTGCATTCCATTGTTTATTAAAATACTCATCGGAAAATACAATAATATTTTCATGCCATCCGTCCGTTGAATATTTTCCAAGTACTGTTTGTGTACAAATTGATTGTATATTGAAATGTATATCTTTATTTTTCTTTACATCAATTAGTGTATCTGAATCTTGTTTTCCAAAATATTTACCTGCATATAATGTACTATATCCTTCCCAATAAGCAGAATCTTTGATGTCTTCTTGTTTTTCATCAGAATTCTCTATTCTAACGGCTATTTGATTTTCTTTTAAATTTAACGCCGGCGATTTTGAAAGCTTTCTATACGTTTTCTCTGAAATTCCAATATGATTTGCCCCATAATATGTGGATACACGCATCATAGGTACCTCGGTTAATGTTCCATTATATGTAGAAGCTAATTTTTTTGCGTATTCTTTATTGCCCTTTTCTGTTATCCAGATCATGTCATAAGGATATTGGTTTCTATATTGATCAAGCGGCAATAGTTCAGCCGTTTGTACAACAAGGTACGACAATGAGAAGAAATGAACCACAATAAGAAGTATCAATAAAATCATATGGTTCAGATATCTGCTATATAATTGATTCAGATCCAGCATATATCGATAATAAAAATTCTTGCATTTTTTAAGCAAATTCAAGAATAATGCAAGTCCAAAAACTACTGCCAATATTAATCCCATCAATAAAACACCATGTGCGTACAAATATTGCGTGTCTGAACCGCAATATAAAATTATGCCGGCCATCATCAAGACAATTCCAATAACTGCCAATATAATCCACATATAACTTATAGGTCTTTTCTCATTCTTTTTATCTTCTGCCATGAGCATTCCAAGACTTCGTCCATCTAACCATATCAGCAATACAACAAATACCAATATCATGATTGAGATACTTCCCAAGCATACATTTTTATAAATCTGATATCTTAACACATACATCCGTATATATTGAGGATAATACTTTACTAATAATCTCTGGATGATATAAAGAAGAATTCTTCCTGTTCCAATCCCCAAAATAAGAGAAATAACACAACCAATACAATATTCAAATAATAATAAAAGGCTGACAGCTTTTTTCTTCATTCCTAATATAAGAAACATGCTATAATCTTTAATTCTAAGTTTGATATAACATTTCATAGCATAAAACATTAACATCAATGTAATTACAGCAATAATACCTACTGCAATTTGAAAATCTGTTTTTAATGCTTCTGCTGTAACTTTATCTGTAATCGAATTTTTAATAATCGAACGAATTCCATAAAATACAAACAGCTCCATAATTGCAACAATATTACTCAAGAAAAACAAAATATAATTCTTTAAATTACTTCGAAAATTTTTATAGATTATTTTTGTTAACATCTTCATTCCCCTCTTCATTTTGTAATCTGCAACTAGCTACTTTGCTCCGCATAATAGTATAGTTCTACTTTACACCACATAGTAGTTATTGTCAATTCGATTACTTATCTATTGTCATGTTTTCTGGCTATGTTATAATATTGATAAATAGATTAGAAAATATCAGGTGATGCAATGTATGATAAATCTCAATTAATGCGTGGAACATTAGAAGGATGTATTTTAAAAATATTATCCCAAAATACATCTTATGGTTATGAAATTGTTACAACTCTTCTGGGTTATGGATTTAAAGATATAAAGGAAGGAACCATTTATCCATTATTGGTTCGTCTTGAAAAAAAAGGAATTATTACCTCTGAGATGCAGCCTTCTCCACTGGGTCCAAGCAGAAAATATTATTCCATTACACCAGATGGAGTAGAATATTTGAACGAATTTAAAACAAACTGGAAACAGATATCCCAATCTGTAAACCAGGTATTTGATACGGAGGTATAAAATCATGTTGAATAAAAAAGATCAAAAAATAATACGGCAAATGATGCGCCATATCCGTACCTTTCCTTTGTTAGATTCTGAAATTAGGCAATTTGAACGGGATCTTACCGGAATGGCTCTTGAAGCTGAAAAACGTGGAGAAGATTTTGAAGATGTTTTGGACATGACCCCAACTGAATTTTGTGATGAATTGCTTTACTCTATCGGGGGCAGCAAGGCTCCAGGTGGTCGCTATCTGTTAAAAGGTGCCGGAATTTATTATCAATTAACAGGAATTCTTGGAACAGCACTTTTTTCACTAATCCTATTACTTGCATTATTTTATACAATTATAATTCCGTCCGAACTTGCACAAACCGGATTACTTGTATTATTTGTTGCAGCAATTGGTCTTACTTTCTTTTTGCTATCTTTATCATTTGGAAATATCGCTGAACGCGATTGTGGCACAACCGAAAAGTCTGCACAGCTTGTTAATAATGGAAAGATTTTGTTGGTAACGGCAGTTATCTTTGATATCGTGGCTACTCTTTATATGATTTTTAATGCTGGAGCGTCTGTAGGACATTTTAATTATAAG